>Ga0325414_1005595_pt1 | contig 13300 bp, 7 predicted proteins | sample PopdelMetagenome_8_FD_206183 | JGI IMG/M metagenome (GOLD analysis project Ga0325414, IMG submission 206183) | Populus deltoides microbial communities from Bellville, Georgia, United States - Leaf-PdKOR-R3 | ecosystem: Host-associated > Plants > Phyllosphere > Phylloplane/Leaf | place: USA...
TTATTAATTATATAATTAATATGAGTAATTTATAAAAGTAATATAAAATTAATGAAGTAATATGAAAGTTAAAAGATATAATTTAATATTAAATTTAAAATTTATTTATATGAATATTTTTAATTTTTAATTTTATATGTAACTGTTAAAATTTTAATTTTTTTAAAATAAATTTAAATTCAAATTTTAAATAAACCGTAAATATTTTCAATTTTAATTTTCAATTTTTAAAAAAAAAATTCAAGTTTTAAAAAGTTGACCGCCAACGTTACCCTTGCTTTTTGATTAGTTGTGTTCACGCAATTGGATTACAAAACGATCTCTATAAACTTAAAAACTGCATGTTCACATAAAGTCTCTCTACTTCATAGTTTAAGTGCAGATGCATAGGATGTGCAGCAATTCTTGGTATATGTCCTTCCAGCAGCCTCTCATGCTAGTTTATTCATTTCAGCTCAATATTGAATTGAAGATTTCCTTTATTACAAGGGATGAAACAGAATCTTGAAACACAGGTGTCCTCATCGTAGCAGAGAGCCTTTATTCACTTTGATTGATAATAATACTGTACTAAAACATATTAATCATATCGTTGAAGAAACAAAATACAAAGCAGAGAAATAATTTATTACAAACAAAAGTACGAAAATTGAAAGTAACATAAGTAGAAACAATCACATACTAATTATACAAAATCTTTTGGAAAATTCTCAGCCTGTCACAGTTGTTTGAGGCATCAGATCTTCCAATGTTACTGCGGAGAATGACTTTGACAGCGGAGGCCATCGAGCTATGAGCTTCGAAGCTACTTGTCGCATGGTTGGCCTAGATTGGGGATTGGCAAGCAAGCATGCAAATGCTATTTTGATAATGTAGATCAAACCTTCTGCAACTCGATTTTCAGGAAGTGGGATACGTTGGTCTATCACATCCTTCAACAATGCATGCTGGTTGATTTGTGAGCACGACGAGGAGGAAAATGCTGATGCAGAAAGAGATGAGATGAGATCACCCGGATGCATTCCCATTATTACTTCCATTGTGAGCACTCCAAAGCTGTAGACATCGCACTTCTCGTTCACTCTCATTGTGTAAGCTAGCTCTGCAAAAATTCTGGTCATTTTTTCATAGTACTGGCTGTATCGTACTGCTAATATGACAATTTATTATACATAACCTTTAGAGCATCCAAAAGCAGCCCTCCAATTTCATCTTTAGCAATTGATTCACATTATATATATTAAGAATGAAATCAAGTATGTACCTGGAGCTATGTATCCGAAGGTGCCAGCAAATGAGGTCCAGTTGGTTGAGTCAGGCATCAAGAGCCGAGCTGTCCCAAAATCCGAAACATGAGCCTCGTATTCCAAATCTAAAAGAACATTGCTGCTGGAAATGTCTCGATGAATGATTGGAGGCGAGCAATCATGGTGCAAATAGGATAATGCATTGGCCACTCCTTTAACAACATTAAGCCTTCTATTCCAATCCAAGTCCATTGCCTGTTCTTCGCTAGATAAATTCATCTTCAAACTTCCCCTTTCTATGAACTCGTAAACTAAAAAAGAGTGCTCTCTTAATGAACAAAATCCATATAACTTCACAATATTTCGATGTCGAATATCTATTAACATGCGAATCTCATTTCTAAAAGTTTTGAAACTCATAAGCTCGCCATCTCTTGATGGGTGAAGTTTCTTCACGGCAACAACCTGACCTGTTGGCAACATGGCTCGATAAACAATTCCGTATCCCCCTTTCCCTATACAGTTATTGGAGTTGAAATTATTAGTGGCCTGGATGATAGTGTCATGGAGGATCTCTTCCTCATAGCCCCATACTGCAAAACTGAGTGGACTTTGTCGCTCTCCTATACAGGAAATTTTTTCTCTACTTGTTCGGTGGTGAAAGTATAAACACCCAACCATGATAAGTAGTAGAAGTAGACTTCCCAGGAGAGGAAAAAGAATTAAAATGACAATTTTGTTGCTCTTTCTCCTGCTTGTAAGAAGTGTACAAGGCTTTAGACCACTGACATTTCCACAGAGACCATTATTATTCATAAAAGCTTCAAATGGAGCTTCAATGAAGCCTTTGATTTCGGGGATAGGGCCCTCTAGTTCATTGTAGGAGATGTCTACAGCTGTCAAGCTCACCAAATCTACAAAAGCAGTTGGAATCAAACCGGAAAGTTTGTTGTGAGAGAGGTTCATCGTTTCTAACCGTTTCAATTGCCCAATTTGTGATGGTATCTCTCCTGCCAGAAGATTCCCACTGAGATCTAGATGTTGAAGAAAATGCAGGAAGCCTATCTCAGATGGGATGCTCCCTGTGAACTTATTATGACTCAAGTTCAACTGTAATAAATTTGAGCACTCTCCCATTTGTTTTGGGATTGATCCACCAAGATTATTAGAAGCTAAATTAAGGGCACGAAGTTGAGATAGCATTTGGATTTCAAAGGGAATGACACCAAAAAGATGGTTGTTATGAAGAGTAAGGTTGTGCAACGCCTTCAACTGCCCCAATTCTTTTGGAATTGTCCCCTTTAGGAGATTTGACGAGAGATCAATCTTTTGTAGGCCAGTAGCCTTTCCAAGCTCTGATGGTATCTCACCGGAGATATTATTGTTTGACAATAATAGGCACGCCAAGTTGTGAAAACCTCCCCATTTCCACGTAAGCTCACCATACAAATCATTGTGACTTAGGTCCACATAGTTCAAGTTTGGGTAGAGGCCAAAATCTTCAGAAATATTCCCTGACAATTGGTTCCCGTCAAGCCTAAATCTAAATAGACTAGTGCAATTTCGCAAGCTTTTAGGGATTGGACCAGAAAAATGATTGAGGGCGGCTGTAAAATTTACAAGCAACCCACCAAGGCACAAGTCTCGTGGTAAATGGCCAGTGAAATTATTTGAAGACAATTTCAATTCAACAAGGGATTCAAGTTGTCCTATTTCCCGAGGAACAGATCCAGATAAATTATTACTGTTCAGATCAAGTCGAGTGAGCAAAGTCATGTTCCCAATAGAAGAAGGGATGGAACCAAAGAGTTTGTTATCCTTGAGATTGAGAATGAATAAGTTTCTCAAATTTCCAATAGAAAAAGGGATCCTACTAGTGAGATAATTTTTATCAAGGTAGAGAAAGTTAAGACTTGTTAACAATCCTATCTCAAGTGGAATAGTTCCGTAGAGTGAATTGTTCCCGAGATTGAGAGTGAGAAGATTGGGGAAGAATGAGAAGTTGAAACTATGAAGTGTACCTCTCAGACCAAAATTTGGAAGGCTGAAATCCGCGACACTTCCAGAAGTGTCACAAGTGATCCCAAGCCACTTGCAAGGGCTGCTGCCAACCCAAGAAGACAGGACATATTGGCTGTGGTTGTCATCAAGACTTGCTTTCCATTTTAGGAGAGCCTCCGCTTCTTTATTACCTTCAGCAGCTTCATATTTGGCAGCACCAAATGAAGTTGCAGAGGAATTAGGAGGAAAGGCAAAGAAAGAAGGAATGCACATTAGAAGGAGAAAAAAAAGGACTTGGAGAAACTTTGAGAATGGTTTCTGTAGGAAGGACATCATGTCTAAGGGATATGGTTTCCTATGGCAGATGAAGATCGTAGGCTCCAATGATAGGTATTTACAGAAAAAAAAAGAAATGGAATATTTATTGGAATTTTTAATTGTGAAATTTCCTATTCATCTTTGTTCTTATTTTACAGACTTTGACATATATACGTCAACAACAGTGACATCAGCTTTTATTGGGTGGAAGATTTGGTAAATCTTAGGAAAATTCATTTCCAAGTCCTATAATTTCTAGAATGCTTAATTGTTGGTTCATTTGTTCAAGATCCGCAGCTCATTTCTAAACTAAATAAAAATAATTAAGAAAAAAAATATTTTGTTTTTGGAAATCTTTTGCATCAGTTTTCTCTCCTTTAATTGAATCGGAGAAGAAATAATGCTTAATTAATCGCGGGCTCTCTGAATTAATTGGAATTGCAAGGTCTAGGAATCTTTCATTCTGAAATTTCTAAACAATCTTTGTTCTACCTTTCCAAAGCATATTGTGGGTCATCGTTCCAAATTTGACTTGTCCAAATTTGACTCCCTATTAAATTTCATCGTGCTCATTGGGTTTGAACTTGCTAATTAATGGAGTGCTTGGAAATTCAGTATTTAGTATAAAAATAGCAAATGTTGAAGATGTTCATATGATAGGATATTATATAAATCAAATTGAAATATATTATGAATATCAGCTCAAAATAAACCGAATGAAAAAATAAAAAATAAAATCAGAAAAAATTATAAAAATCCCAACATTGAAGAATGATGAAGAAAACAGAAGAAGAATCCAATATATCTATCTTTAATTGTACAAGTAAAGAAACAAAGAATTTAACGAAATTGAATTAATCTGTGGGCTTAACAAAGAATCGTTTTAAGATTTCAAGAATTGTTTTATATTTCTCTTTAACAACATAAACACAAACTCATTCATGCATCGAGATACTGATAATAATGGTTCAGTAGAGCCGTGTAGAAAAATCTGTCACATGGTGCAGGCCCAGTTCATGCCTGAGCTAGGGCTGCACCACAGCCCATTGTTTTATGATAGAGCGCGGCCTATAAAAATGACCCATTATGCCCAGTTCATGCCTGAGCTAGGGCTGCACACACAGCCCATTGTTTTATGATGGAGCGTGGCCTATAAAAATGACCCATTATGCCACTCCACTGTCACTTTTCTTTTTCTTTTTCTTTTTCTTTTTTTTTGTGTCGATTAATTGATTCATTTATTTACCAAAAACTTAAAAAAATTATATTCTTCCTTTAAAATATCTTGATTCAGTTATTTCTCTGAATTTTTTTATTTCAGTAATTTTTCTTTTCTTTAAATCATCTTATATAAATTCATCTATTATATTAAAGAAATAAATAGATGGATTAGAGAAAATTTGCTCTTAAATAAGATTCTTGAAAGAAAAAAATTTAAGTAATATTTTAAAAAATATATTTTAACATACATATTTAAAATTATTCAAAAATAACCATATAAAAGTTTGGAGAAACAGATTAGATTATAATAAAAAGATATTTGTTTTTTACTGTTTTTTATAATTTTTAGATTTTTTTTGTAAATAATTTTTTATATTTTTAAATTTTTTTAATATATTAATATTAAAAATAATTTAAAAAAAATATATTATTTTTATATTTTTTTCAAACAAAAAAATAATTATAACACTATCCATTTAGAAATACAGTCTAATCTGTATTTCTAAAAATTTTAATTTTATTTTATTTAAAATTAATATTTTTTTAGTATTTTTAAATTATTTTAATATATTAATTAAAAAATATTATTTTAATATATTTTTTAACAGAAATATATTTTGGAAGACAATTCCCGAACAATAACGCTAAGCAAACATCCTTGACGAGGCAGATCATTAGTGGCTACCAGTCCTCGAGTAATGACACCTACATGGACTGACTAACTGATTCCATTCCATGTCTGTTACAAAAATGGCGGGAATATGCTCTCTGAATCCAACAACCTTAATGACTTTTAAGGTAACAAAGCAAGGGACCCGCCCTTCAAGTTATTCATTCTGTCAAAGTTTCAATTTTCAATTAAGTTGATCAATTTCTCTCTTCTTTCTAGCCAATTTACTAGCATTAATTTTGCAGAGAATTCATGGAATTAGATGCTGCTCAGGAGCAACAGATAATGAAAATAAGAGCCAAACTAGAACTAAAACCCCACAGATTTTGAAATTGGCTGTAAGTGGGGTCACAGAGCTTTTAAGGGTTGTCTCCTTCTCAGGCAAAGAGAGGTATCTTCCTTGTTATTCTCCCTCTTCAATTGCGTTTTCTGGTTATTTCTTGGGAAGATGTCCGGAAACAAACAAAATGAAACAAAGCCCTCTTCCAAAATTGCTTCTTTTAAATGTTGTTCTTCGTGTCGAAGATGAATTATGACGTTGACATGTCTAAAGGATGAGCTTTGATTATGTTTTTTTTTCTTTTTCTGAGAGGGGACAAGGCCCAAATCTATGAATCTTGAGGGGTTGTGTGTGTGTAGTTTAGGGTTTTGAGAAAATATTGGAAACCAAACAAAGAAACACAAAGCCCTCTTTGAAAAAATTGCTGCTTTTGGATGCTGTACTTCGTGGGAAAGAAAATTGATGACATTGGCAACATAAATATATTAACTTTTAATTAGAGTTTTGTTTCTTGTTATGAGGTGTAATTTTCGTGGATTTTTAGGGATTATGCTGTGTGTGTGTTTGAATTTTCAGGTTTTGATTGTTAATTAGTTGTTTATTTTCTCCCTTTGGTTCTGTAGATTAGAGAACGTGAACGATAAAGATAGAGATGAGATATCTGTTTCTGGTATTGATGATGTTATAATGATCCTCAAGTCTGATTATGAGAATGCTTATTTCGTCACAGGTATTTATCTGCTCATTGAATTTTCTACTGATTGTTTGGTTGCTTTCTTGATTTCCCCTCTCAGTTGAGTGAAGTTTGCATTTTGGGAACCAAGATAAAAATTGGGTTATGGCCTTTTCTTGCAGCTAAGTCGACTCTTGTTTTTACTTTAATGATTAAACTTAAGTTATCTTGATTTTTTTATTTGTGAAATCCGAATTAGGTGTTGTTCAGCAACCTTTTCCTTCCTGTCTTTAGTGTGCTGGTGTTACTGATTTTGGATTTCTTGGTTTGACTTGAAAGGACTTCATCTCCCTGCATTTTTTTAAGAACAAAAATCAGCTATGCTGTGCCCTTTGTGTTCCTTCCTTTACCTATCTGATTGCTAATTTGATGATAACTGCTGGTTGTGTGTTATTGGGTTAATTTCTATGGAATGAGATTTCTTTCGGGCTGTTGGTTTCTATGTAAGGGGGATGCTCTACGGGGTTGTCAGTTTTTTGGCTCATCAGTATTGTGTTTCTTCGCAAGGTTCTTGACATTTTGTCTATTTAGATCTTGCCACAGACCATTTTCTTGCTCCTGAATGACCTTCTCTCTTGTTCCTATATGTTTTTTTGTCATTGTTTGTGGGCTGTAGACTTTTTGTTTTTGGATATTACTCTTCCTTCCTGTTTTGGGTTACAGCCACTTCCTTTGTAGCCTTGTCTGGTTTTGGCTTGAACTTTCTTTTTCATTCAGGCTTAACAAAAACGCACCTTGTTCATCAAAAATGAAATGGAAAAGAAAAAACAAAACCTCAGTTTTGTTTGCATTTTATTCTCAAGCATAAGTTTTGGGATTGCGTTGGATATGATTCCATGAAAATCTCAACCCTGCTTTCACTAGAAGATCCAGATAATTACTCCTTTAGCACCAAAATACTCATACTGATGCCTATTTTAATTAGTGCTTTATTATTTATTAAAAGCAGGGGTTTTCACGTCAGCGATTTATGATGAAGATTGTGTCTTTGAAGATCCAACCATTAAATTCCAAGGTATAAACCATTGAGCTTTTATATGATTATACATCTTCAGCAGTTTCATTTATGCCAACTCATCAGATACTGAGGAGTTCCCTAACGGATCTGAAACTATATTCAATCAAATTCTCGTCTCTAATTGTTCCATGATGTGCTACATCGTTGATGAAGTCTATAATAGTTTGCTTGCATTACTTGGAATTCAATCTTCATTCCCCTTGCTTTTTGATCAGGTACTAAGTTGTATTCACGCAATTTGAAATTGCTGGTTCCTTTCTTCGATTGTCCATCAATTGGATTACAAGACATTGAGAAGGTAAACATACTCTATAAACTTAAAATTGATTTCACAGTAAATAAAAACTGCATATTCACATAAAGTATCAACTTTATATCATGTCATTCGAGCCAATCCCGATATATTTGACAGTGAGAACTATTTTAGCAAACATATAGTTAAATAATCACCCCAGCTTATAGCCCCAACAGCATAGTTTGGGAAATTTAGTGTAGTGATTGAGAACTGGCTGGATAAAGCTGTTTTTATTTAATAACTTCTCTTGCCTGTATAGAATGTCAAGTTCTTTGATCAATTGCCCAAACTCAACATACTACTTTGAAATCTGTCATAAAGTTCATGTTTTGCCTCAAGTGTTTCTGTGCTTACTTTTAAGGAAATTTTGTTAAGGGTTTTGTAGAAAAACAAGAATATACCCCCTTGGTTTCACTCCCTTAAGCCGAATCTCTTGTTCACTCTTTATAAGCTTACGTTCTTAGGATTTTAAGGCCCTTTTGGGCGTTTTGTTTTGTGATTTGGCTTTACACGGTCCCTGTGCTTAAGCATAAGTGTTTCCTCGCTTTGCTTTATTATATAATCATGCTAAAATACGTATCACTTACCATACCATATACTTCCACGATGCTTATGTTATAAATCATTTATTGGAGACAATGATTTATTGAATTATCAGTAAATTGCTGGATATAATTGAGGACACTAAAAATTTGGCTTAAAAGGAGTTTAGGGTTACCCAGACCTTAAATTCTTGGTACATGTACAAGACTTGTTGGCTTCATCCATTAAAAATGAGCAGCAGTGCTCGGCCCTCCTCCAAGCTTGCTTGTAATGGATTTGGAACTTCTTGTTGTTCACAAAATAATTCTCAGATCTACATTTTACTGCAGCATTGCTTCAACTAACACTCCTTGGTTCCGTACTTGATCCCACATGCGCTTTTTTAGGCAAATGCATATGGACAGTTTGCTATTGTAGTCCTGTAATCTAAGCTGCACAGAGGATTCTTCAAGAGTTCAGTGTGGAGAACTCTGTGGATTCATAGTTTAAGTGCAGATGCATAGGATGTGCAGCAATTCTTGGTATATATCCTTCTAGCAGCCTCTCATGCTAGTGCTCATGTTTTAGAACATCTTAGGTTGTAGTAGGAGATTATATCTGGACTTGTTTTCTCTATTGATTCTGATTAATCAGTGCTGCCAAAATCACTCCTACCATCACCACCATATAGGGGATGAAAGAATGAAAGATGAAAGGTATCCTATTGGAAACCGTGTGGACAAACGCATAGGTGTCTACGATAACAAGAGTTGCTGTCTAACAATTTGCTCTTGCTAGTTTATAGTTCTAATATGCCCTAGGGGGGGGAGTCTGAACTGAAGAACACATGCAACTATTTCGTTGGCTTACATCCTCCTTGAGCTAAACCTTTTCCTTTTCTACATAGAACTATTCACTATTTGATGTTGCTGATAACAATGCCCAATAATATGACTTTGCATGCAGGGTGTCAATTCCGAAACATATTTTGTGCTGGCAAGATGGAAACTAAGGTGCTTAAATTGGTTTTGATGAAATCTCCCTTTCCTTTATTGATGGTTTTTGTTTGGAATTTCATTTTTGCTTGTAGTGGTTCTTAAAATAGCAAAGAGAATTTTGCCTCAAAAAGAAGAAGACTTTTGCATCTTGAAATGTTCTGTTTGCATGAGAAATCTAATTATAAGGTTGTCTTAATCTTTTCTAATTTGGAGAAGGGTTATCGATGAGGCATCAATTGAAATTTAACCGCAGTGAATATGTGAATCCGCATAAGCACTGTATGTGCATGTGTCCAGTAGGTGGCTGAGGACGTATTCTGAATATGCTACTCTTCAAATCAGGAATCCCATAGATGATTATTTCACTGTATGTTGCCTTTATAGGTCTTCCTAAATCAATTGTTAGTCTTGTCAAGCTTTTCATTTTATATTTCACACCATCCACTATGACTCCTGCTTAATTACTGTACTAACCAGTTCATCTAATCTGCAGAACATACCTGAAATTCCCATGGAGGCCTCTCATTTCAATCGACGGAAGCACAGTCTATGAATTAGATAACAAGCTTAAAGTGAGATGAAACCTTCTGCTTTTGACAATATTATTTCTTATGACATGTTTCTATATCGTGGCTCTGATATCAACGAGGGGTTGCAACTTTCCATTTGACAGATTGTTAGGCATGCTGAGAGCTGGAATGTTTCTGCACTTGAAGCTATTGGTCAGATATTTACCCCTAGCTTTGATAGACCTGGTGAATGAATTTGAGAAAACGTCTGGAAATCTAAAGCTGATGTAATCAGATCTCTGCAATTTGATTAAAAAGATCTTGTGGTTTTAAAGACAATGTAGACTTTCGTATGGATTAAGTTAGCAACCAACCATCATCCTGTCTGCTCAAAGCAACTCTATAGTTTGATGGAAAAACAAAATGAAAGGAGTTCCGTTGCCGGGACTTGAACCCGGGTCTCTCGGGTGAGAGCCGAGTATCCTAACCAACTAGACTACAACGGATACCGCTTATGCTCCTGTGGCAAATAATATACAAGTCTTATAGAAATTGCATGGTTTTTTCTGGGATAAAAAACACAAAAATCACCGCATGTTCTCTTGCTGATAGAGCATGAGATATGACAGACGGCTGGAGCACAAGGCAAAGAGAGAGGCTGAGGCTTGTTAAGAGCGAGATATATAGCGCTTCTATTTCCATGGATTGGAGTAGTACTGCCCCCCAGGCTTGTTAAGAACAGAATATTTGCTGCTTGTATGTTTTCTTTCGAGGTTGGCTAGATTTTTATAAGGGACAAAAGGTATACTATTGCAATGATGGTAGGAGCATGGCCACCAAGCACAAGAAGAATATTTGCGTTGTGCGTAAAAGTAGTAATGAGAGCTACTCATGTTTTAGCGCAGAAAGTCTTTCATCACCTTGATAACAAAAAGGAACCAACCTCCTTGAAATTTTCAGTTCTTGTTTGGAGTGAGTGTCTGGGAATCCTAGGTGCTGTGGTGGTGGAGATGGCGGTGGTGCATGCGCGCATGGTTTCAATATTTCCTTGCTTTTCAGTTGCTGGTTCATGTGGGGCTCGTGAATAGCAGGGTTTTTGAACTTGAGGTCTTGGTGCCCTGTTTCTTCCTACTTAACGGCGGGATTGAAAGAAGAAAGTTATAATTTCCGGTGAAAAGGGAGTGATGATTGCTTCCCTCTAGTCTCTGTCGTCCTTAAAAAAATACTCCAGAAAGATTTTTAATCAGTTAGTTATGCCAGGGTCCATCAACTGGAAGCCTTTAGGCGAAGGTCCTTGTGTAACCTTTTTGAGCTATGATTTTTGTCTTGAGAGCTACTTAATCAGTTCTTTTCCCCTACCTAATATTGAATCAATTAACAAAAACTTTTTTTCAATCCCTAAACTTCCAAAATGTTATCGATTAGAAACTTTTGTGAGTAATTAGACGAGATAAAATATTCAAGTTGCAGTTCAAGGATCTAAATGATGCCACAATATATCATTTGTATTAAATATATAATTACAAAAATCATAAAAAATAATTTAATGTGTATCAAACTAAAAATTCGATGCAAGAATAAAAGTTCAAACTATGGAGCTCATTAAAAAAACAAATAATTATTCTATTTTTACTTTGATGAGTCAAGCACTCATAGTGATCAGAGTGTACATATTAATAAGTTAATTAAATATATTATTATTTTTATTTTATCTGTGTTTTAAATTTAGTTAATTAACCTTTGAGTTTGCTCAATTACCCCTTGTGGTTTGCTCAATTACCCCTTGTCGAATTAATTCAATAACCAACTTATATCAAGTATCGATATATTTTACTATACAAACGGGTATGATAGTATTAAATATTTTTATATTTATGAGATGACATTTTACATCCATCCGAGGCTTATATTACTGAATAAATTATCTCACAAAAAATAAATTCAATACAATTCAAAATAATCGACCAAATTAAAAACATAATTGACATAAAAATAGAAGTAAATTTAAGGTTTTTTTCTTTTTTGTCATATATTTGAGCGATTGGGTTAAATTGATAATGTTTGATAAATAGCATCGGGGAATTTCTTTTATTTGGTGACTCAAATGAGAAGTACATGATAATTGGGGGACAAATCTGTCGTTTTCCCAAGAAAAAAAATAATCAAGTGGTTTTTTATTTACACAATATATAATCAAATTAAATAACACAACATATATTTGAAAAACCTTCAAATTCAAATATTTTATGGAATAAAAAATTATCAATAATCCACGAATTTGAAAACACGATCCATATTTTTCAAGTTTCAGTCCTTCCTCCAAGCATACAACAACAAAGAGAACCCTCCGATATTGCTCCCACACGACCTAGAAGTAGATGAAGAACATGAACTTCTCCCACAATCACTACTCTCCTCCGCCCATTGCAGCACACTAGAGCACGACGGGGAAGGTGATGACAACGACAGTGCCGGCGGAGTCGATGTGGGCCCCACCATGGACATACTCTTCCTCATCAATCTCTTCTCTGGACCAGCCATTTGAGGCCATACACCACCATCACCGACTTGAAAAATAAACACACCGTGACCATGAGCACCACCACCAAGACCATTGTTGTTGACCCAATTGAACACATCCCAAAAGAACTCAACTTCGAGCCCACCAACATAAATTCTCTCATTGCCTCTAAATTTCCATGCCAGCCTCTTAATAACAAGACTAATTTCGCCATCAACTTTAACTACAAGCATGCCCCCACTACACTCTATCCCAATTTCATGCTTGGACCCCAAGAAATTAGCCCTGGACACATAGCTCTTGCGTCCGAACACATGCTCCCTCCGAGACAACAAAGCCGGCTCATGACCGAGTTGGCGAGTCATGACCAACCCGGATCTCCGAGTCAACTCGGAGTCAAGATCACCAAGAAAGAATTCCAATCTTGCATCGCAGGAGATGGCAATGTAGAAGCGAGATTCGGGCTCAGCCGAGTTGTGAGAGAACTCAGCTCGAGTAAAGTCCCAGTAAAGCTTGATTCTTTGGTAATGGTGGTGGGTCAGGTAGAGGGATTTGGAGCCTGGTTTGTTTCTAAAGAAAGAAAAGGACGATGGGTATAGAGAGATGGTGATGGAGAAAGAATCAGCAGCGTAGATGGTTAGGGAGTGAGAGAAGAGAGATTTTGACCAAGTGAGCGTGAGATAGGTTGGTGAGTTGCAGAGTTGAGTTTGGTAAATGCAAGTAACGAGATTTTGAGGCGCTTGAGAGGTACTCGAGAGTGTGCTGGGATTGCTGAAACATGCTGGGATCATGTTGGTACTAGCTAGCGTGTTCTTTAACAAAACATTCAGTTGGTGAACTCACTCAGGGAAGTTTGAGAGAGGGAGGGAGGGAGGGAGGTGGGGGTTGTGCACGAGGGGTTTTGAAGAGTTGGTTTGATCGGATTATTTGTTTTTTTTTTTTTTTTTTTTTTGCTATGTTTAGGTCA
>Ga0325414_1005596_pt1 | contig 13299 bp, 7 predicted proteins | sample PopdelMetagenome_8_FD_206183 | JGI IMG/M metagenome (GOLD analysis project Ga0325414, IMG submission 206183) | Populus deltoides microbial communities from Bellville, Georgia, United States - Leaf-PdKOR-R3 | ecosystem: Host-associated > Plants > Phyllosphere > Phylloplane/Leaf | place: USA...
CCATTTAAATTTAACCAAATCAAAATATTGGAAAAAGGAAACGAGAGAATTACCTCTGGTCGTTGCTTCGTCTGAGAATTCATGGTCTGTGGATTTTTATGTTAGAAACCATAAAAAAAAAAAAAAAGGCTAAGTATTCAAGGAGTTTAGAAAGAGAGATCGAAGTAGATCGCAGTGGCTAAAGAGAAATGGAAGGAGAGGGAGTCTGCGCAGGTTAAGTTAAAGAGCTAACCACTAACCACCTATTTCGTTCCGAATAACGGTAGCGGGATTAATTTACTTAATTAAATAATCGAGTGCTTGATTAACCCAATTATGGAGCTTAATTGCTTAACTGGAGGCCATACTCGGAAAAAATAAATTTTAATTAAAGCACGCCAGCTCCACGCCTCCTCTTATGGTTACAAATTCACGTGGCATTTTAATTTAAACAAGACAGCGCTTGGAATTTAAGCCATGAAAGAGTGTTTTAGGCTCCGGTTCATGGGTGACCTGTATGTGTCCCCACGGTAGGATGGTCCCGGTGAAAACAAAATGTCGATGATAATCTTTGTGCGGAAAAATTTAAGCCATGAATGTGTTCTTTTTTATACGAAGAAAACCCTAGCCATCCAATTGGGACGGGGTACCCTTAGCACGGCGGCGTCAAACCAATCACGTCCCACGGGGGGACGACGGCGTCAAAGGTGCGTCGCTAACCAATCACGTCCCACGGGGGTTCTTATGTAAGCTTCCCACCCAAAGAGTGGAAACCATCAATGAATTGAAAATTACCATTTTTTATGTTATAATGTAGATTAACTTCGTGGAAAACACTAACTGATCACCTCAAACTTCTTACGCTTTATTGTAGAGTGTTTTTGTTTTTCGTTCAAAAGATAATTTAAAGATTTTTTAATTTTTTAAAAATTAAATGTTTATAATTTTAGATTTTTTAGGGTAATGATATTAAAAATAAATTTTAAAAAATAAAAATATATTATTTTAATTATATTTTCAAATAAAAAAATATTTTAAAAAATTAGAATCTAAATATTGCTGTGCTAGTTTTTCAAGCGAGTTTGTGGGTAAAAAACAAAACTATTTATAAATAATTTATTTGATAGAGGGATCATGATCATGATCATTGAGCAGGACATGATTAAAATAAAAAAGGATCCCTATTATAATAATAATAATTAAAAAAAAAAAAAAGGATCCCTAGGAATCCTAGCATTGCCTTAGTGACTAAAGATATAGTATAAAAGTTGCAAAGGAGCCTTCTATGATGTTGTCACTTTACACGAAACTTTTTGGTTGTATTAACAACAGCCCACTTTGCAAAAAGGCTGTCGCGCGTGTAAATATTTTCATTGCTAATTTTCCACGCTCTCTAATCCGCCGTGAGCTTTTTCCTTTTTGTTTTATATTGAATAAAGCCACAGAGTCCCAGGCAGGGCAAATCTCGTGGAACAGTGTGTTTATTAAAGATGTGAATGTTGATTTTTAATTAAAAATATATCTTTTAAAATTTTTTATTTTTAACACGAAAACATCATCACAATTAAAAAAATTTTAAGAAATTAATTTATATTTTTTAAATAAAAAACACTTTAAAAATCAATTTCAATCACCCACATGATTTTATAATTATGAAGCACGAAGTTATGTGACATTTGATTACTTGTGAAGGTGTCAAGATGAAAAGTTCTAAAACAACTATTTAGTAGGTGATCCAGTGGTAAGAGTTTGAAATTCTTGTGGTTTTTAATGTAATGGTCACTGGAGGTTTACATTATCGTTAACTTCGGGACTTGTGGGATTAATCAAAGTGCGCACAAGCTAGCCCGAACACTCACGTTAATTAAAAAAAATCCTAAAATAAAAATAAATTAACATAATTTTTAAAAGACAGCATCATAAAAATATACATTTTCTACGAGACAATGTAATTAACAAATATTTCTATATAATTTATATTTTGTATATCTTTTCCAGAACACATTAAAAAATATCATCAACATGATTAAAAATAATATTTTTATCTTTTAATATGATTAAAAAGTCTTTTCCCGGTAGGTAGTGTATGATATTAGTAAAATATTTTTCAGCATAATTATAGCAACCAAAAGAAAATAAAATTCAGCCAAAGATGATGTTATCAAATTTAATAAAAAATAAATAAATATTAAATTAATGTTTTGGCCTGGTAGTTGGGTCGTTGGAAAGCAAAATCTATTTTAGCAATTTAGTTACTTCATGAAGGATAGTTCCTATAACTTGTTGGTGTCCGACAATGCCAATAACAAAAGACAAAATCCTATTTTATTCAAAAAAGCGAGTAACTATTAAAAGACAGAACATGTGGAGACACATGATATACAAGTTGGTCGTCCAAGGAAGAAGAATCACAAAGGATATTTTATTCTGACCTATAACAATCAAGTTCCCATGCCTCGAGCCAGGGGAGACAGTAGTATTTAATAAGGAAAGCTAAAATTAATATTACAAAATAATTAAAAATTTTATTTATTTTATAAAAAATATTATATTATTTCATATTTAAATACTAAATAATATAAAAAAAATTAAATTTTTTACAGACCGGCCCCTGCTTGACTCCCCTTAGTTCCACCCCTGCCTTGAGGGACAACACCTTCTTAAGTAGTGTTTGACATTCATTATCACTCACGTATTAATAAAGGCACAGTAATAGCTATTTTTTTAATGGTTTTAAAAAATTACATCAAAATAATATTTTTTAATTTTTTTTTAAATTTATTTTTAATGTGAATAATCTAAAAATATCAAAAAAAATATTAAAAAAAATAATAATAATATCATCACAAATACATTCATTTATAATTGACGGAGAACATCAAAGTATGCATGGAAATAGTAGAATATATATATGTTGTCCAAAATAGCCTCAATAAAAGTTTTGGAAGGATACTGTACTCTTTGAATTTCTCTGGACCGGCTGGAAACCATGTGAGCACAGTATGGATGTTTACCCGACAACAAAAAGCAATTATTGTCAAAATACGGGTGTTTGCTTACGACACCGTTTTTAAATGATCCACCAAGGGTCCCCTAATAAAAAGTACTCTATCTACTGGCACCTGATTTTGCTTATTCCCAGGAGTGGCCACTATTTTGGTTTTTGTTATATTTATACTCTATTAAAAAAAAATTATATTTATATTTTATCTATAAAATTTTAAATATTTATCATCCGAATATTATTTATTATTTAACATAAAATAAAAATGATATGAAAAAGTCAGGATTCACGACAGGTACATGTAACTGGCAATGGATTTGCGACCGATTTTCTGTTGCAGATTGTCAGAATTTAGCCGAACGTATTCATTCGGGGACTACTTAATTAATTTTTCTAAATTATAGGGACTAAGTTAGGGTTAACTCCCTTAACCCATGCATGATCCGCTTTTTTAATTACATGAATGGGCTCCAGTAATGAAGATGTTTTTGACTTTTTGTAATAATTCATGTTGCTTTTACTATAACGTAAATTTGCGGTCACGTCCATACCTGACTTAATTAGTGCATTCGGGGCTATGATCAAGCGAGGAAAAAAACATAGTATTAATTTCAATTAGGTTTCTTCCCTTGTCATTTCAGTTGTCTTCTTCAAAAATCCAATCAAATATCAACTTCTCTCTTCACGTTACCCAAGGTAAAAGATAATTTTTCTTTTAATTCTTTTTTTTTCAGTTTGATAAGATAAGAATCTTTGAAAATAATTTGCAAGCTTTCTAGCCTAGCTAAAAGGTTCAAATATATCATTTGTATTAAAGATTATAAGAAATAAATTATTTTTTTCTTTTAAAAACATGGTTTGCATTAAAATAAAGAAAAAAATATGAAATAATTTAGAAATTAAAAAAAGATTAAATTATAAAGACATTAGAGAATTAAAATCATAAAATATTTCTGCTGATTTATAATTGTATTTTAATTTTTAAAAAATTAAAATTAAATTACCTTAAATCAACACTCTGAATATGTACCTCATAACCTAGATCACATGCCGAGTTAATCCCTCATCGGTATTACAAGGGTGAGGTATCCTTTCCCTTGCCATGCCCCCGGAATCGATTTTCTCGGACATTAATTGACATATTTAAGTTCAATTAAATCATGCAAATATCCATCCCTTTTCCAGGGCACCATTATTCCTATTATTTTTGCCATGAATGGAGAGAGGGAGGGAGGGAGGGAGGATGAAAAGAAAAAAGAGGGACTTTTGACATGAATTCCTAAAATCGTATCCAGTAAATTAATCTCACCCGAGTCAATATCGTACCATGAAGTCATCGAAATTATAGTTATAAAACCCGGTTTTGTTTGATAAATCAAGTCGGTGATCCACCGCCTCGAGAAGACGGTCTTACTTCGAGCTGATATCATTTTATCTAGCATCAAGGGCACTTTGTTTTTGACCCACATACCAGCGAGTCAACCCGGCTGGGTCGAACCCTTGTGTCTTATAACTATGAAGAAAACAAGCAAACTATACCCAGATCATAACAAAACTTGCAGTTTGCACGTATAAAAAAAAAATAAAAATGAAGGGTTGCAAATCAAGAAAGTTTTTGAAGTACCGAAGGAATTACATATATAAGAAATGTAACAGACCATACATACCTGATCGGCTGATAGCCTCTCCTGGAGCTCTTCACTATGGGTGAGGTAGATTTCCTTGTCTGCGACTGCAACTTTTGTCTCTGCACAGCAAGAAGCTGCTGGCCAACAATGGGTAAGGAAGGAGCTTTACTTCTTTACCACAGAAAGAAGGTGCTGGCCTACAATGGGTAAAGAAGGAGCTTTACTTCTTTACCACAGAAAGAAGCTGCTGGCCTACAATGGCGCCTAAGGAGCTTTCTCTGCACTGTCGTGTGTCTACAGATGGAGTGAAGGACTGCCTCTCTTTGGATGTTTATAAAATGCTGTCTGCTAGTAAAAAATTGCTCCGTCTTTTTCCAAGCCGCATCTCATTCGACATGGTTGTGCCATTTTGAACATTTTGTTTCATTTATTAATAACTTTTGGGCTTCTTAACTCCGTTTTTGCATTCAATATGCACCCCAATTCTATTTGACGATTTATAGTTTGAGAATTTTATTATTATTTTTTTGATGATTTTTGTAGTTTTTTTATAACAAATTTAGTGTGTTCATGTTAAAAATATATAAAAAAATAATAATAACATATATCACAGTAACAAACACGAATACTGTAGTACCCGTGAAAAGTGAATTCCCCAGTAAAATGCAAAGAGACTTCCCTTGGCACTCATAGAATTTCAGTCCTGGACCATAACACAAATATTTTTTTTTGTTAATGATAATTATATTTTAATTGTCAATTTTACCCTGTTTGTTTGTTTGTTTAAAAGTGTTTTTAAAAAAATTAAATTTTTTTATTTTTTTATTTTAAATTAATATTTTTTTAATATTTTTAAATTATTTTGATATAATAACATTTTTTTAAATATATTTTTAAATAATACATCCTTTAAATAAAGGACCACAACTACAATCCCAAAACTTCTTCTTCCAATTTGTAATAAAAGCAACGGGATGATATAAATTTGACAATTTGATTGATGGAATATATATATAAAAAAAGATCAATTATTTTATCATGTTCCACGTGTCTTCGAATTGATCAGAACACTCCACGGTCCACGCTATCTTGAATCTACCCGCTTGCTATATGATGCATGGCGGTTTCCTCGGTATTGATGACTTTGTGAAAAGCGTGAGAATTGCCAATCAAAAGGTAACATTCTGGAAGCCCGCTGGTGAAGTAATTAACAAGCAACTTGTTCTGAATTTTCAAAGGGACCTGACAGCGCCCCGGAAGCAATCAATGGACTCGAGGCATTAAACATGTGCTAACTATGGGAATTGATAGCTAGCGCATGTATAATATATAGTCCATGGTAATAGAGGGTAACACAACATTCTTAAGATAAATTAATATTAAATAGCTTGAATTGTTAATAGGGGTAATTATTTTCATTTCAGTTTGGTTTTTATCAAAAAGATAACTAAATCAAATTAAAAAAAAAACAAACCGAAACCGGGTCAAACCGACCGGTTTCAGTTCGGTTCAGTTTTTATGGTAAAAACCGGTTCAAACCAGTTTGGCTCAGTTTTTTCCAGTTTTGGCTCGGTTTTTTTTTCCTTTTTTCGATTTCGGTTCGTTTTTTGCTTATAAAATCAAAATCGAACCGACCGGTTTTTTCAAAATTTTAATCTGGTTTTTTTCAGTTCAGTTTTTTCAGTTATTTTTTTTTTAATTTTCTCGGTTTAATCTATTTTCAGTTTTTTTGCTCACCCCTACTATGTAGCAGATGGTTCAATGATAAAAACTTAGAACTAGAGGATTTGCTTTCCCTATGGTCTCAAATTTTAGCTTTGTGGTTGCTAATATGATAGCCACTGGAGACTTACATGGTCGATAATTTCAGGGCCCGTAGGATTAGTCGAGATACGCATAAACTAGCCCAAATACCTATGTTAATAAAAAAAAAATGGCTTGATGGGTAAGAAAGTGCTCTCTTTTTCTTGAGTTTTTGAATTTAATTTTTGGAGTTAGTGTCCAGAGACTTTTATTAAATTAATCTTAATATACGAGATTAGTGTAAAAGACATGCTATAAATTAAAATTACATGAGGAAAAAAATATTGTTCTGGTTCACGCGTAATTATCATGGAAACAAAGTAGAGGAAAGGCACGATTAAAATTTGTTAAGCAAGGAATTTCTCAATCGTTAACGTCGTAACTATCAGTTGCACCAAACACATGTTTATGAATCCCGTGCCACGTAGTCATGATGGATGATGCATTTGGCATGGGTAACGTTTTTTATATGTCTATTGTTTGTTTTTAAAAATGTTTTTTTAATATAAAATAATAAAGTTTTTTTTAAAAAAAATTTAAACTTCATTTTTTTATATTAAAAAACAACATTAATTTTAAATAAAAAAATAATATTTTTTATCGAACACTATTTAAACTGCGTTCTTAAACGTTATTATGAGTTTGCCTAACATGTCTTTCAAGTAATCTAAGAGGGCGTGGGATTGTAGTTAAAATAGAAATTGCAAAAAATCAAATTTTTTTATTTAAATTTTAAATTTTTAAAATTTTGAATTATTATTAAAAATATTATTTTAATATATATTTAAAAATAGCTATTACTATTCTTACCGGCACCCCAAAACTAATAATTTCAAAATTGATAGGTAGAAAGTAATTATTACACGTCTGGATATAGATGGTTCAAGGTACTAAGCAAGAGGTCCAATAATAAAGCCACACTTGCACTTTAATTTGTTAGTTTATGCTTTCCTTAATTAATATAAATAGAGTATAATTCAATTTATCATATTAGATTTACTTTTTAAAATTTATTAGTTTGAGTTTTATAAATTTTATAATTATTAAAAATTTATATAATTATTAATTTTAAAATTTATAAAATTAATTAAAATACACATAAATTTAAATTTATCAAGACATATTAACTAATATACTAAACCGTGTGGAGGATTTATTGTTCCCCCCACACACAAAACACTGTGGATCCATAGTGTTTTTCCTCTTCTTCTTCTTCTTTTTTTTTTTAGCTTTTCCCTTTTTTTCTTTTTTTTCTGTTTTTTTTTCAAATTTTCTTTTCCAATTTTCTTATTTTTTCTTTTTTTTTCATTTATTTTTTTTCTAAAATTATTTTTGTTGATTTTACCTTTTAAATATTAACCTGGTTAAAATTTTTGCTTTATAATTTTTTTCTTTAAAATACTGTGTATTGCTGTGATATTTTTCCACTTAGTTTTTCTATTTTATTTCTTTATTTTTCAAAATTATATTTGTCAATTTTTTTATAATATTGAGCTGATTGAGAATTTGGTTTTGTAATTTTTTTCCTTTAAAACATTGTTGATTGCTACAATGTTTATCCGCATGATTTTTTTCTCTCCAAAATTATCTTTTTTTTATTTTATTTTTTTAATATTGAGCTGGTTAAAAATTACAGTTACAATATGTAAGGAAAGTATTGTAACTTTTTTTGAAAATTACTGTTCATTGCTGCAGTGTTTTTTCCCACATGGTTTTTTGTATAATTTTTTTTCAAATTATCCTTTTCAATTTTATTTTTTTAATATTAAGTTGTTTGTGAATTACAATTACAAGTCATTACAAATAAGGTTAAATCATGTAGGGAAGCACTATGGCTTTCATCATAAAATACTGTGAATTGCTACAGTGTTTTCAACATGATTTTTTTTTCTTTTTTTGGTGTTTGTTTTGTTATTTTTTTTCTAAAATTGTCTCTGTCGATTTATTTTTTTAATATTGAGTTGATTAAGAATTTAGCTTTATAATTTTTTTCTTTAAAACACTATGAATTGTTGCAGTGTTTTTTCATGTGAATTTTTAATGATTTTTTTAAAAAAATTATCTTTGTCGATTTTTTTTAAATATTGAGTTGGTTAAGAATTATAATTACAATAAAACTAAATCATACGAGGAAAGCGTTGCATTTTTTCTCACAAAACACTGTGGATTGCTACAATATTTCTTTAAATGGTTTTTTATTTTATTTTATTGAAAAAAGCGTTATAGTTTTCCTCACAAAACATTGTTAATTGCTACAATGTTTTTTCTCATGGGTTTTTTTCCTTCCAAAATTATCTTTGTTGGTTTTTTTTTGTAATATTAAGTTGGTTGAGAATTTAGCTTTGTAATTTTTTTTTCTTTTTATTAACTGAAAAGCTAAATCATGTGGCGAAAACATTGTATCTTTCCTCACAAAACACTGTAAATTACTACAAATCATTTTGTTTAGTCTCTAAGCTTTGAATCACCAATACAATTTTTTTTTTATCATGAAATATTTGCTTCATTATATCTTTAATTTCTATTACTGATCTAGCACTGATTTACAATTATAATATTATTAAATATATTTATTTTATAAACCAGCAACACATTGGGATATCATCCCATATTTATCTAAGAAGAAGAAAAATGCCAAGCCTCATTAATTTATTCCCAAGACAAACCGTCAACCTCATGAAATCTAATTAATAATCGATGATCAATCGAGAGACTATACGTGTCTATATATCCATAGAGAGAGAGAGAGAGATAAGATCACGGTCCGGAGGGACATTATGATTTTTTTAAAAAAATATTTTCTTCCCATAGGATTCTTTCAAGTTTCAATGGCCAGTATCATACCTGTGATGTGTCACTTGTTTTTTTTTTTTTTTCATTATTATTCTTTTGTTTTTTATATGGAAAAGGAGAGAGAGAGCATTATTACAAGACCTATGACGACGAATAATTTTGGTTAGATTCCGTTAGCTGCATAAAAGTAGGGGAAATATTGAAAACCACAGAGATATAATTGAAGAATTGTGATCATATATATATATATATACTGAGAGAGATGGAGTACTGACGATTCATCGCTGGTTTTGGTACATGTTTATACGTTGAAGGTTTCGACAAACTATTCCTTTTATAATTTTAAAACCCGTACCACTGAAAACCAGCTAGATTAAAGAAAAAGTAGAAAGAAAAAAAACTTGATATGTTTTGATCATCTAGTTGAACCGGTAAAACTGGTTAAAAATTTAATTCTAAACTGTTAGTTTTTATTTTTTTATTAAAACGATATTATTTTGATTAAAAAAAATGACCCGAATGACTCGATGACCCGATCAAAACCCGGAACCCGGATCTTGAACCGAGCCAGGTCTAAAAAATATGATTCATGTGTTCTAAATGCGTACAATGCCAACCATACTGTTTACTATTATACTTCTTAACTTGGGTTTTAAAATGTTTAATAGTGTGGTAACAGTTGCGATCTAAAATATTTTTTACTTTAAAATATATTAAAACAATATATTTTTTATTTTTAAAAAATTATTTTTAGATCAAAAGATCAAAACAATATGAAAACATAAAAAAAAATTTTTTTAAAAAAAATTCAAATTCTTGTTTAAATTGCGTCCCAAACATTGAGTGTGTTTAGGAGTGTGATAAAAACTGTTTTTCAAAGTGTTTAGAAATGCATCAAATACTATTTTTAAAATTAACGCATAAAAAAATATAAAAAAATAAAAATTAAACTAAAAAAATAAAATTTTATAAAACACAATTAAGACGACGTTATCAAACAAAACATATGGACATCCATGTTAGATACAGTCTCTAAGCTGCAATGTTCTAAATTTCCACAGAATGGTCAATAGGCAACGAAGAATGTGGACAAGTGTTTTTGTCGTCTTCACCATGGCAGCCGCGCCAAAACTGCGACGTGGAAGGGGGGAAATGAAGGGGCGGCAATGTGGCATGTTTCCTGTTTACTTAAAATACGAGCTTGTATTTATTGAGGATTTTGATTCCTGTCAGTGATTTAATATTGATGAACACCCTGACATTACTGTGCAGTTTAATGGATTGAATTATGTGCTAAAAAAGAACATGACGACCCTGAATAAAATTTGAAGGATAGATAATCTTAATTTCTTGGTGCAGGTGGACGTAACCACCTGCACCAAGAAAATAGAAAAAAAAAAGAGTATCTGCAGGTGTCCGTAACCACTTGGCTGTTTTGCACCAGCAGTTTCTGTATTTTATGCGTTCTTCACTGGTGCAAAAAAGTCAAGTCTCGAGATTGTTTTGGATCCCTTTTGGCATAGAAGTCAAGAATACCATCACGAACACGATAACCGATAGTAAGAGTCAACTCATTCCTCTTATAAGCTTGTTTCTGATTGGTGTGCTAGTTGAACGTTCACGGGCACATTGTTTTTGTATTTTAAAAATATTTTAAGAAATTAATTTTTTAATTTTAAATTAATATTTTTTTGATGTTTTTAAAATATTTTGATATGTTAATATAAAAAATATTTTTAAAAAACTAAAAAAAACTTTATTTTAATATATTTTCAAGCGAAAAATTCTTTAAAAAATAACCGCTACTACATCCTAAAAACGCTATAAAGCTTTTAGTTAGAAAACTCTTCTTTCAATTTTATATGTATCATATCGACAAGCATCATCATTTTTATAAGTTTGCGAGTTGTCATTGCTCTTTTTTATGTGTTTGTTTTTTTTTGTATTTTTTTTCATCCAGTATTATATCAATTTAATATTAAAAGATAAAACAAATTAATTTAATTTAATTTTAAAAAATCCCTTTTAAAAGAGATAGATCTAGCAAGGAAAAAAAAAATAAAACCCGAGATAACTTGTGATACTCTTAAAAAGTCAGAAAAGTTTCATCGAAAGAGTTAAAAAATACTGGATGATGAAACAAAAAATAAATGAAAAAAGAAATGAAAAAACCAAGTAAATCCGGGCAAACCTCCTAACCCCGAATTAATATCTCAAACTCGCAACATGTTAAACTCTAGATCTGTGCTCAATCAAGACGGTCATCACCTGACAAATTTAATGTTGAAGGACAAAATTACATAATAAAATTAAACTAAAAAAAAATTCTAAAAATTCAACAGGAAAAAAATCAAAGGAGAATAAAATCGAAAAACAAACTAATTCTATAAACCATTTTAAATAAAATAAATATAAATTAAAAGAATAAAGACCAAATTAAAAATATAAAAAATCAATTGGGAGATGAAATCTAGAAAAAATCTAATTTTATAAATTACTTTAAATAAGAAAAATATTGATCAAAAGACCAAGGATGAGATCTAAAGAAAAAAAGCTAACTGAGGAGTTGAATTAAATTTTCTAAGGATCAAATTTTAAAGATAAAAAAAATTCATTGGAGATGAAATTGAAAATAATTTTTCATTATATATTATTTTAAATAAAACAAATATTAATCAAAAGACCAGAGACCAAATTTGAAGATAAAACTAGTTAAAGGGTTGCGCCATTGAATTTTTTAATAGACAACGCCCTTTACCAGGATGAGAGAGAAAACAAAAAAAATAGTCGTTGACAGCAAAACAGAAACAGAGAAAAAACATGCGTTGCCTGGTCAGGTATGCACCACCTGGAGAATTCCATCACCACCTTTTAAGCCACCATTTGGTCACGTATCTTGGTTGCACTTATTGTCACAATTTTTTTTGGAGTCTCATGTGCCTTCAATTTAATAATTTAAATAATATTATATGACTAGTAAAAGATGCAACAACCCTTCTCTTAATTTAATAATTATCCAAAAAACCAAAAAAAAAAAATATAAATGCCTTTGCACACTTGTTTCTCTTTTTTTTTTTTTCTTTCAAAGATAAATTCATGAACTCATTATACAATTAAGTTTGAAATGCCAAAATTACCTTGAAATGATAGATACATGTCACTTTGCTTTTAAAGATAAAAAAATCATTATATTGTTATAAAAATTTATGTGAAGACTAATTTATCCCTAATAAATTCAAGAATATCAATTAAATCCCCTTGAAAATATAAAAAGTAAAAACACTCTCGAGATCAATATCTTTAATAGCGTCCCAATCCATGTGGCTACGAGACGAGAGCCACAGTAAAAGAATAATGTCTTTTAGTGTTTTTCGGAGAAAAGGTTAAATGTGGGACCAAACCGACAAAAATTAAGTTGGGATTCAAATGGGAAATTGAGGGTGTGCTACTCATTCTTGTGTTTGAACTTCAGGGAAATTAAGCTCACAAACCAAAAGGCTTGAAATACAAAAGTATTTGAGCCCAAATAGATGAGTATATAAGCCCATTTCAAGCACAATTGTTGTAGAGAATAGCCCAGCAAAACTCTTTCAAGCTCAGGCCCAATTGAATAATTTTAGCAGGCTAGACCCATTCACATGTACAATACAATTATTTCATAGTTAAAAAACCCGACCTGAGATTATTTTAATTCAAGACTTGGATTATGAATCAAGCAAGTTGGCATGTGTCAACCGAGACCTTTTGAAAAAACTAGAAACAACATCGTTTAAAAAAATACCCGAGTTTTCCCACTAATCCTATTCAAGGCCAGGCCATGAATGAACAGTCACTAGGTTGATCAAACAAGCTGTTCTTAAAATAATTTTTTTTTCTTTTTACCCATAAAAAATTATTGACACATTGCAAGGAAAAAAAAAAGTAAAAAGAACAGCCCTAATTTTGCAGAAAAATATATATTTTTTAAAATCTAAAATATTGGATTTGAAGTATTTACGAGAGTAGGTTTCACTCTTTGAGATTTTAATCAATGACATTACAAGAAAAAGAAAAATGATTTATGAGAACCTTTGTGTAAAATTAGCAAGGCAA
>Ga0325414_1005597_pt1 | contig 13298 bp, 4 predicted proteins | sample PopdelMetagenome_8_FD_206183 | JGI IMG/M metagenome (GOLD analysis project Ga0325414, IMG submission 206183) | Populus deltoides microbial communities from Bellville, Georgia, United States - Leaf-PdKOR-R3 | ecosystem: Host-associated > Plants > Phyllosphere > Phylloplane/Leaf | place: USA...
GTAGGAAGTGCAGGAAAAGCTTCTCGTATGCATCGTAACCAGAGAAAGATTAAGTTCTCTGAGTCTAGGGGAATGGACAGTTTGTTATCGTCTGTGCATCGTAACCAGAGAAAGAGTAAGTTCTCTGAGTCTAGGGGGATGGACAGTTTGTTATCGTCTGTCGGGGAAGACAAGGCCTCTAATCAGGAATCTATTGGTAAATATGCTGATGGTCATGATGGAGCCTTACAACAGGGGCTAACCATTAAGAATTTGGCATCAACTCTAGAAAATCACAAACAAGGTTACATTTTGTCATGTACTGAAGAGGACAAATCTGTAGCGGTTGAGAATTCTGATACACTCAATGCTCCCCAACCTCCCAACCTTACGGTCAGGACCGGAAAAGATAAAGGAAGAAGGCGAAGAAAGAGGAAGGGTGTGAGTGCATGTTTAACAGGACTGCTTGAAGTTTCGAGTAGTCAAAGTGGAAATTCTACACCTTCATCTCCTTTGTCGCCTGTATCTGCAACACCCAATCGACTGTGGTCGCCATCTTCTGACGTGGAAAGTGTTGGGGTTAGAAATCCATTCACTCTAGGGGCATGCCAACAGTTTGAGAGGTTTCAAGTTTCTAAATCTGCTTCCAAGACTGTTGTCGTGGAGCCCAAGGGTTCAATTAAATACCACAGTTACAACTACTTTTCGGCTAATCAAGAGCGACCTTCAGTGCCCAACAAGACCTTTAATACACCTTCTGCTGCCTTTCCTTGTTCTGGTGGTGCTGCCCCCACTCTGCATTACTCTTCTCCCTTGTCATCAACATCAACAATTGCACCTATTGTGCGAGCTCCTGGGGCAAAACTTTTAAACCAAAGAAGTGTTGAAGTAGATGAAAAGGTGGGGGATGAATATACATATGATATCTGGGGTGACCATTTTTCTGGTCTCCATTTAGCGGGTAGTCCAAAGGATACAACCATGAAAACAATAGGAACAGAAGGCAATTCCGACACCTTCTTTGTAAGGGGTCCACAAGCCCTCATGGAAAAATCTCAACCAAAATCTGTGAGTTCCTTTCACCAAGAGGGTTAATAAAATTTTATTAAATAATTAAAATACATTTGGCTCCCTTTAACTCTCTGAACTCTTTTTAAAAGGTTGGTTTGTTTGTTTGTTTTTTTTTTTGCAATTGGTAAATAAGAAATTGGAAAACTAACATATAAGTATGCTCACCTTTATATAGTGATGGATTATATATATTATATATTTCCAATTTTGCAGTTTTCAATTTTTTTTAAAAAATTTATTGAACTATTATTTTCAATCTCAATGTTTTGAAGATAATTTCTCTTTATTTGCCTGTTGGAGGCCCTTTCCTAGACTGTTTTCAGTGAGAAAGAAGTATGCTCATATTGGCTTTGATAAATTGGAAATAATGATACTAAACATAAAACCTAGCAGCCAATGCATTGGACGGTGGTACTCTATTGTTCATTTAGAACTCCCTGTGCTTGCAAGTTGTAATGGTCTAATATCATGATTACAGAAATGAAGCGTAAGTTAAATGAAACCTTCAACCTAGGATGCAATACCTGACTTCGGAGTCGGTTATCTTTGTGCATCTGCATCCATTTACATGCATTGTAGGAATGAGGAGTAAAGTCTGGATGTGATAAGGACGCGTTAGAATCAAATATGAAAACTTTATTTGATTGTATCATGTACTACATACTAAGTGATAATCATGCAGTTCCAAATATCAAAGGAATTGATTACAACAGTAGTTCTCAAAAGATGTGCGTAGATGGCCTTTTAGTTTCCTTATGATGCTAAATGACTAGTGTGTTGTTCCCGTGCATGCTGTTTTATTTCAAATACACTTGTATGTTTGTCACATGCGGTTACAAGGCACGCACACTTTCTTGAGTGTATTATTACAAGGGATTATTGAGATTGTTGAGAAATTTGCAAGCAGTGCAAGAGCAGCAGCAACAGTTAAGGTGAGTGTATGCGAATTGAAATCTGGGGAAAAGGATTCAGATGTAAAACATTCTGGACTTGTATAGTTGCAGTGCTTGTGTTTATTTACAGAATATTTTTTCGACTTTTTTTTGTTTGTGTGCATGTATTTTGCGTATTAATGCCTCTCTCTCACTTTTGATAGTGATGTGTGTATACTGGTGGATGAAATATTGTTGCAACATTTAGCCTCTTGTAGATGTTTGACTCAAGGATACCCAATCTGCAGAAAGAAAGAGTAATATAACTCTGTAATTTGATGAAAACGTGGATATTAGTTCTCATTAAACATGTATCAAGGATATAATTTAAATATGACTGAGCTGTGTTCGCATGGTGTTAATGTTCTTGTTCATTATAATAGGAGTGTTCTTCATTTGTTGTAGCAGTAAGGGCACCTTTGGTTGACATGCTGTATGAAAGTGATCCGACACTGGAAGAAGTCCCCCCTCAAATCCATGTGCATGAGCATGGAAGGGTATGGTGTAGATGTAACAATTTGTCGAGACTTGAAACGTCAAGTATGCAATGCTTGTGATAAGGTAGCTGGAAGAACTGGAGGATATGTTGCAGTGGGTCTTCCCTGACTTAACGGTACGCTAGGGACATCTGAGGATTTCTCAGATTTTAAGGACCTTCCTTGGGAACTTAAGGAAGTCCGTGGGTTAGAGGGTTGTAATTACAAGTAATGCAATACAAGTGCTGCAATTGATGCTTCGGTTTAAGAATTCTGTCCCCACAGATAGTTTGCTTCTCGTGACAAAAGAATTTCCCACCATCTGTGTGAAAGTGGCTGACTGTTCTGGCATATTTTGTAAGAGTGCAATTTGCTTGTCGATTTCTTACAGTATTCTACGAACTGTTAATGCACGTGCATACACAGGCGTGCACGCTTACAAGCCTATTATTAGCATGGTAGACCATTTTACTATAAAGATTGTTAGAAAGCTGTAACTTTCACAATAGAAGGGGCGAGCCACAAGACTGCTGCATGCCATTATTTGAAGTTAAAGCTGAGAGGACGTACAGATGAGACGGATTTTTGGTCCATGAAATGGTGATGTTGACGAGAGAGAAGAGAGCCCTGTGGAAATATCACCAAAGAGACAGCAACCGAGAAAAGATAACAACAATCAGATTGCGAGTAATGATTATTTGCTCCATACTTGACGGGACCAAATTTTTCTTTAAAAATAGCTGGAAAAACGAATGGAAACAAGACAGTGACCTTGCTAAACAGACAGCAGAATCCAATCTTCTTGTCATAATCAGTTGGTTATGGTCTCATGCTCTCATTTTATGTCACGGGGCTATACCATTCAGTACAATCCTTCCTCTTTTATTTATTTATTATTATTAGCTTAAAAAATAAATTGCTGGAACCTATCTGTATGTTATTACTCATGCTAGAAGGGCTTAAAAGAAGGGGAGCCTATAGAAGTGGTCCGATTTCTTTTGTCTCTATTGGACCACATCTACAGAAAGTAATGACTGAGACTAATCGTTCTAAACGGGCTTTTTTCTTGGGCACCTTTCATATCCTAACAATTGCATGCGGCGAGAAGAAGGTAACTTTCTGTACAAAAAAACAACTTGGATTATTACTTTTCAGAAAATTACTTTTTAAATTTTCATGTGTTTTTTTGTTATTAAAAAAATTGAACGAAAAATACTTTCCAGTAAAAAAAAAATTAACTTAGTTTCCAGAAAAATGTTTTCCTGAAAAATTTGAGCGGAAAACATTTTCTGAAAGTTATGAAAAATTTAGAAATATCATATTATTTGCTGATTATATTAAATTTGATCCTCAAACTTTTAATTGCTATATATATTTTGTTTTGAATATTTATTTTTCAATTTCATCTCTTAAAATTTAATTTTTATATTAATTTTCATCCTCATTTTTATAATTGTTATTTGTTTTTTCCTTATCATTTTTTTATTGAAATTTTTTCTGTATCAAATTTGATCCTCATTCTTTTGATTGTTACTTATTTTATTTGAAATAATTTATAAAATGTTAACTATTATTATTTTAATTTCTTCATCTTTCAATTTTTTTTAGATTTGATTCTATTATTTTGATTATTATTTATTTTATTCGAGATAATTTATGAAATTATATTTTTTTTTCAATTTCATTCTCATTCAACTTTTTAATTTGTAAGATTTGTTCCTCATTATCTTAATAAACTTGAGAAAAATAAAATATTAATAAGTTATTTTCCAGCTCATTTTTCCATGACATAACCAAACACTGGAAAATGTTTTCCAACTTATTTTCCATTACACTACCAAACATCAGAAAATAATTCACTTTCCCGGAATTCACTTTCCAAAAGAAAACTACTTTCCAGCAAACAAACGGGGCCTCAACAGTGCAAAATCCATCAAGTAATTCTCTCAAGATTGACATCTTTTAATGAACTGATGGGACTCGGTAATTTAATAAATTGATGGGACTCGGTCAAAATTCTTTAATATTAAATGTGAATTGTGTCATGATTGTTTTTTTAAATTATCTTTTTAAATTATTTTTATATTAACATATTAAAATAATTTAAAAATATATAAAAAATAATTTTAAACAAAAATAATTTTAATTTTTTTAAAAAGATGTTTAAAATACAATTTCAAATGACCCCAATTCAAATTGACTTTCAACAATTAAATTTATGAAAACAATAATTCTAATAACTAATCATTTCATATGAGAGGTTTGTCCTTGTAAGATCTCGGATCAATACATGCTTGCTCATTATAATTGCCAATAAAGATACAAAACTACAAAGATACAAAAATCAAATAGTATTGATGGGTTTAGCATTTACACCCATATCTCAGCCTCAAGGTATAGAGTGTGAGGCACAACCCTAGCATGTAAGTTAATGGATTAAGGTATGCATCCAAGCACATCAAATTTGGATGTGATTCACCTTTATTTTTAGGCCCATTACGTTGCATGAACTAACACATCACTGGATTTAGATAGGATATCACGACTACTTACAAGTCCAGTTGGGGTGTCACAACTTTCAAGAAGTTCAATTGACTTAGTTAGTCTATAAACCATTAAACTTCTTGATTGGTTTGGTATGGGTTCGAGATCCCCTTAAGAAATTGAAGGCACGTATCTAGGTACACTTGCCCTAAGAACACTTAAGGTCGGACATAACATGCTAACTTCGAGTATATCCACCTACCCTCTTTATAGTTGGTATCCAATATTAAATGCTCACATCTTTTTGCCATAACTAGACCCATAAAATGGCATTAGACACACTTACGCCTAATGTGTAGCCCAAAATTTTTCTTAACAGTACAACACTCATTATTAGGGTTTATAAACCCAAATGATTGCTATTAAATCAAATATTATAGTCTTTTCTCCCCTTTGCCCTTATCATTATACAAGTTGGCTAGTTCATGAATATATAAATGTCCATGAACCATGAGTAAAACAGAACACAATTTTTTTTACTTTCAAACATTCTTATCTTCATTATTATTCTCTACAAACATAAACAAAAATAAAAATGCACAACACAACCTTTAAGGTCATGTTTCTTCTACAACCTTGCTAACTTAAACACGAATGATTCCTTAAGTCCAACAAAGAACTTGTTTTGTAAGTGTTTGTGATCCTAAGAAATTAGTCTAGTTGCATCATCTCAACCTATCTGTAAGTTTTTTGTATGTTTGTTTTAGATCTTTACTAGCTTACCAAGCAAGTAAAAAATGCTTATAAAGGCTCTCTTGTCCATATAAAAATGTTTGAGAGCCTTACCTCTTTGATAACAAGTGGCTCCTCCATCAACTCCACCTCATACAACTAGTGCATGCAAATAACTCAAATTTGAAGAGAAGAAAAGCTAAAAAGAGTTGCAAACGAGTTCCACCATTCTCTTAGTCCATATAAAAGTTGCTTACACTACTATAAACATTCTTTAATACATGTTTCAAATATGGAAAGAAAGACTCAAATGAGAAGTCAACATATAAGCACTAAAATAACCATTGCCATCACCATTACCTTATATTTAGGTCTGTTTTGGACATCCTAGATAGAAAAAAGAATAAAAAAAAATTAGTTTATGGTGATATGGGTTTTATATATAGAGGTATACAACCATACTAGGCAAAAGGTTCTCCATTAGCCAAATATATATTGGACACACATCACTTCAGAGAGTTCATCTCTATTAAGATGAAACTAGATAACTTAGATGAGCTTATAAACCTAATAAAACATGTATATAATATGCATAGTAATCTAGAGTTGATCATGCAAGACATAGATATTATATGCAAGATTCTCCTAACTATGTTCCAAAGGTCAATTCAAACATAGTATCATAATTTAGATTTAGGATCCAATCTTGGTTTTAAGGATCTTTGTGTAAAGCTCATAATTTGCTTTAACACAAGTATTCCAACCAAGAAAATTTTGATCAAGTTCCTCATTACATATGAGGTGAATGAGAGCACTAAGGCTAACTTGAGTAGATTCAATGAAAAGATGTTAAGGTAGATAATTTGTTATAATAAGTTACCACAAAGGCTTTGATAAATGGGTGGGTGATCTGGGCCTAAATAGGATCATTAAAAAAAACCGAAGGAGATGTACTATGGCTATATAAAATTTATAAAAAGGTCAAATTTAATTAGACAAATACAAGTACTACCACTAATATAGGTTTTTATCTTAGATTATTGATATGAACAAACATTGATAAAGCTCCTCATTATCCAAAAAAATAACTTTACCTTAGGGCTCTTACACATGCTTAGCATTAGCTCAACATGGTCATCTATATATTGAATATGAATCCATCTTTCCCTCTTGTCCATTAAAATAAAAGAAGTTATATGGGAAGAAGATAAAAAGCCATATATTAGGAAATGGATAAACTTTTACATGTAGGCCTTATTTGGGAGGTAATTAACCTAAAATGATTGATCTATATGGTGATGATGAAGAAAGCCAATAAGAAGTGAAAAATATATGTGGACTTTACTGACCTCAACAAAGCATGGTTAAAGGACATACTTCTCCTTACCAAAGATAGACATGTTAAATACTTTATGAATAGGTTCAGATTTTTAAGCTTACTGGATGTGAACTTAGGTTACCATCAGATCTTCAAACAATCTAAAGATGATTAAAGTCATCATTTATGACATATAAATGAACATTTTGTTAAAAAGGCCATGGTTTTTGGGTTTAGAAATGTAAGAGCCACCTATCAAAAAAAAGTGATTCGGGTTTTTAAGGACTAACTATGTAGGAACATAAAAACCTATATTGATAACATATTAGTGAAGAGCATGATATTTGAATAATACATCCATGATTTTCAAAAGACTTTCACTATTTTTTCCAGTACAAATTAAAGTTTGAATGTGTCTAAGTGTGTATTCACCATTCGGTGAAAGCCTTTTCCCTCTATTTAGGTGTGAGAGACATGATAAGAAGTTACAAGAGTTTATTAGTCATCCAGAAAAGAGGGAAAACATAAGAAAACAAGAGAAGAATGGTCTCCTAATAGATCAGAGGCAAAAAATAGGAAATAATTCCTTATGACCTAGTTCTGAAAAACCACCTTTAAACCCACAAATGGTTTCATAACCACCTACCATCCGGGGGCTATAAAAAGAGAAGAAATCATAAAGAAATGGGGGGGAATCTAAGAGAGAAAAGCCATGAAGGAAAGAAGAAATCTTGAGAAAGAAACCAATTCAACAGTAAAAAAAGAAGAAAAAAAGAAAAAAATTAGAAGAAAAAAGATATTATAGATAAGAAGGTTAAAATCTGTTTAGAAAAAGGTTATTGGAATATGCTTAAATCAAGCCAATGGTACAAAAACCAGTTGTAATAATCTTTTAAAGGTACGCTATTCAACTTGATGGTTAGGTAGAACTTATTAAGAATACCCTTTTTTTTCCTGCATTGTAAGCTTTGATTTTCTTTCATTCAAGTATTGTTCATGATGTTTATGATATGATTTTACTGGTTTGTTTTTGCATATAATTTCAATGTTTTTTGAATACAAGTTTGTTATATATATGATTGTTTTGTTGTTAATCATGTGTTTTATGGTGTTTAATGGATGATTACTGATATGCTTTTGATGCTTGAATACTTGTTTTTTATGAATGAAAAGTGTATGTTATGATTTAATGATTATATGTAAAAATGAGATATATAGCAATGCTTGCCTATTCAGGTGTTTTTGTTCAATTTTGAAAGTTCATATAAGACATTTTGATGTTGCTTTTGATGTTGAATGAGTTTTTAAACCGATAAGAACATCATATATGCATGTTTGTATATTGACAGTAGGTTATAGGCTTTGAATCCTATGCATTTTAATATTTACATGTTTATTGTTGTTTCTAAAGACTTAAGTATATATACATAAGTGTATGTGATGCATTTGAATAGGTTTTAGGCCTATATTCCGGGTTTTGTTTTATTTTTTGCATTTTGGCAGATTCTAGGTTTCTAGATTTCATGTTCATTTGTTGAAGATTGCATTGGGTCCATGATTTGCTTATCTTTTTTTTTTTTTTATCAATTGTTAGTTCTTGCATATGTGTATAAGTTTGTTGATCATTAATCTAGAGTCCTAATGACTTAAAAAATATTTCAATGTTGGCATTTAATATTTTGTTTTTTTTATTTTATATTTTGTATAAAATTAAATAATCATGATATTAAGTTGATTATTATACTAATTTAATCTCAAGATCTTGTTTGAATGATATTTTATATGTCCCTATGCTTTTAGTTTGACTTAATTTAGTCTATAATCAAATCCATGTTTTTTGGTTTCATCATTGGGTTCTTCGTGTTCATTGTCAATTTAAGCCAAAAAACCTCATTTGATTTTTAATATTTAATATATGATTTTGGACTGTGTTTTTGGGCTAAGAAGCATAACCCATGTGGTTAAGACTGTGTTTGGTAGATTTAAAATTCTCAAAGGAAAAAACATAATATTTTGTTCTTAAAACGTGTTTGCCAAACACGACTTAAAGATATTAAATATTTTTTAAGCCTATGATTTATAGTTTAGAGAATGTTTGACAAATACGCCATACTGATTTTACAACAATGCTTATTTTCTTCTTTTGTTAAACAGACCTCAAATAATTTTAAAAAAATATAAAAAAAATTCAATGACCATTTTTAATTTATTTGTGGGTCTCTCACATGTTTTTCAATGAATTTTATTTAATATTTGGGTTGTAAAATTACACTGCAACATACTGACCTGACATTAAATATACCTGTATTTTTCTGCAAAATTTCAGAAAAATACAAAAAAAATAAAAAACTCCTTATTTGAAAAAAAACAAAATAAACATGTCTTTATTGTTGTTCATACAACCAAGTTCTAAAAAAATTTCATGCATATTTTATACCAAAAAAAATAAAAATATATTTTTATCATAATTTGAAAAATTAAAAAAATAGTTAATAGTCATAACAAATTTATGATTATCTATTAGGATTTAACCAAAATTTCAAAAATACCACAAAAATCAATCATTTTATTTAATTTTTATGATATGTATTTTACATGATTTTTCAGGGCTTTGGAATTGTTAGGTTTTAGTTTGATAAGATAAAAAAACTCTTTACTAAGGAGGACTTTTTTGAACCTTAGATAGATCAACGAATAGAAACACAATCTTAGAAAAAAAATCAAAATATAATCAGGTTACCACAAGTAGGGTGTACTGGGGGTGATGCGTCTTTCTCATGCACAACTAATCCCTTTACCCAAATTCTTGTGGACAATTAGGTTTCCTGGTGACTATAATACGTCATTCATAAAAACCCGTCATTCAATGTTGTGCACTACACGACAACACTTCAAAAACCCTATTAATCATATCTTTATGATTAATTTCCAACACTTCCAAAACCCTCTTGATCCAGAAGAAAAACCCGTCATTCAATGTTGTGCACTACACGACAACATTTATGCCTAGTTGGAGGACGACCATCACAATATCCTTTTCACTTAACAGTACACCATCAACCATTAAGGTCTATAAACCTAATTGATTGAAATTAAATCAGGTGTCACACCTTTTTCTCCCTATTTCCTTTATCACTATGCAAGTTGGCGTGGTTCATATATATATATATATATATATATATAAATGTCCATGAACCATGAGGTAAGGTAGAACACAATATACACTTTTTAGCATTCTTAAATTCTTCATTAAACACAAATATAAACAAAAACAAACATCACAATCTCTAGGAATTTAAATCTTATTAAAAAAATCAATGACTATGATGTTGTAAAAAAACATGATTTGATAGAGCAGACATACTCTGTACTTCTGTCACACTCAACATCGCGACGACCTTCAAATTTTTTTATGAAAAAAAACTGATATCTGACATTTTGTTCTTTAAAAGGAAAAAAGTCTTGTTTAAGGAGTCACCACATATTATTATGGTCACTAGGAACCTTAAGTGGTCAACAGACATTTTATGGTACAAGACTGGTTATACGAAAGAGAATATTATCACCCCTTAAGCCTCCTACTTGAGGTAGGATGCATTGCTGATTTTGTTTTAAATTGCTAAGGGTTTGTTTTGTTTTGTTTTTGATGGTCTTGTTATAATATTCCTGACTCTGGCGTCAATAAATATTCGACTGCAAATACTTCCAATTCTGGCATTCACAAATATTACATAACAAAAAAAAGTGGTATTTCTAACTCTGTTTCTAGTGAATAAATCAGTAAAATTTAGATTGAAAGAAAAAATCTATTTTTTTGGGCTGGATCTAGCCTAACTATACGGGCTGGATCCAGTCGGCCTAGCCTGGTCACTGGCCCAAGCCAATGACCTGGCTGGCCATTGTCAGTGAGCATGTGTGAATTAATTCACATGTGCATGTGTAGTAGAAATGTAATTAAAATTCAAAGGGATGGAAACGAGACTTACCTGGTTTGGTTGCTGTGGGAGATAAGGACAAAGCTTGGGAGTGATGGTGGCGACTGATGGTTGAGCAACTTTCTGAACGACTCTCCGCTGTCTTTTCTTTTGTTCTTCTATGTTTCTTTTTTCTCTCCAGTCTCTGCTCTAGTCCCCCTATCTCTCTATGTGTCCGTCTCTCTTCTGTTTTTTTCATTTTTGTGTTTGGTTGGTCTTAGTGATTTGCTGTTTAGGGGGCAACCAAGATGACAATGAAACATCAGGGAAGGGTTGTGTGGTTGGCGTGGTTTATGTTTAAAGGTGATCCCCTGATTATTGTTACTAGAGTTTTGAAGGAAATTCTACAGTCCCTCTCCCTTGTCTCTCTTTATTTTCGTTCATTTTTTTTCATGGTGGTCTTTCATCTGGCTTTTTTAGCACCAAACCCCTGGTTGTTCCTCAGCAAACGTCTCTTCTCTCCTAAAAGGAGGATAAACGTGATTGGGGAGTGTTAGTTTTTTGCTGGGATTAGGACACTAACAGTCCTGCCATGGTTGGACTGTTGGTGATGGGTTTTAACCCGGACACCAGAGACGTGTCGTGGGATGAAGGAGATTGGATTGACTCGGGATTTATGGTAGACCATTTGGTCTATATTCTGGCAGACCAGTGTTTTGTTTTGTTTTTTTTTTGCAGGTGCTTCCTTTGTTCTAGAAGAGAAAGGGGATGAACAATGGGTTTGAAATGATGCCGTTTTCTCGACCAAAATAGCTATTTTTAATTTTCCCCTTGAAATTCTGACATTTAGAAATTGAGCCTTTATTCATGAAAATCTTTTTTTTTAATTTCACCCCTAGATCAAATGCAATTGGACCCCTGAATTTTAGTGTCATTTACAAAACAGTTCTTGGTTTTCAATTTAATCAATTTAGTCTTTAATTGACTCCTCAACTTTTAATTCTTTCAAAATTACTCCTAAAAAAATCAATTACCTCCCCATAGTATCCCTGCCTATTCTTTTTGGTCCTTGGACTTTAATTTCTGGCCATTTTGACCCAAATCAACCCTGAATTTTGATATTTCTTCAATCAAAACCCCTGATTTCATTAATTAAACTAAATCAAAATTTAATTTAGTCCCTAAATTATCAATTCTTCCACTTTTCGGTTAAATTGACTTCCAAATCTATAATTTTCTCCTTATTAGTCCTCGAACCTTTAATTTGTATGGTCTTGACCTAATTTTCAAATTATTTTTTATTCATTCATTTTTTATTTTTGTGGAAATTTAAAAATTAGATTATGACATCTTCAATATATAAATCGAAACATTCTTGATGAATGAATAATAGTTAAACTAAGAAATTAGTTATTGAAAGATTAATTCGAATCACTTATGAATTCTCTAAAATTTGAAGGATCGTAACATGTTGTTAGACATTGCACTTGATATTCAAATATAAATCAATTAATTTTTGAATTGGTAATAAGTTGAATTATTTAACTTATTTAATCTTATATTGTTTAGGGTTATGATTTTTATTTGGGCCAAAATATTAGAGAACCTAATGAGTCACATGCATCAAGAATCATTAGTAAGAAATTAAACTATGATGATTAATTAAGTGTGATTTGATTGAAAATAAATTTTAGAATTGTGGTCTAAAATATAATTTAAACGAGAGATTACAATTCTAGACTTAGAAAAATCAAGTAGAGACTTGATTGAATAGATTTCTAAATGTGATATTTTTATAGGAAAAAGTGATAGTTTACCATTTACAAGGTCATCATGTATTTTCTATAAATAAAATATTATGTCTTATATTTTTCTAATGACCTGATAAATGAAAAATCTTATGTGATCAAATACACATGAAAACACCAAACACACACACACACTAGCACTCAAGGCATAACATTCCCTTTCTTCTAAAAAAATTTCAGAATATTTATCACTAGTAATTCATGTGAATTATTATTAAAGGTCAAACAATTAGATAATTTGTTGTTTGCAACAACTTAACTTTGAAAAGTTAATCAAACTTCAAAAAAATAATAATTAATTTTCAGGTAATCTTCAGCAAACCCTAAACTAGCTTAGATTATCTAATGAGATCTTGGGACTCCCAATTTTTTTTTTAAAAATCATTGTATTTATGTATTTTAGGAAATCCAACAAACATATAGAAATTGAGCAACTTATACATGCTGGGGTTTCAACTTATAGAGGCTGTGTTTGCAATTGTGTATTAATATTAAGTTAATTGACATGCTGAATATGATGCCCTTAAAACTAGGTTATATACCTGAGAATTTGCTGGAAATATAGGAACATTATTTTAATTTAA
>Ga0325414_1005598_pt1 | contig 13297 bp, 5 predicted proteins | sample PopdelMetagenome_8_FD_206183 | JGI IMG/M metagenome (GOLD analysis project Ga0325414, IMG submission 206183) | Populus deltoides microbial communities from Bellville, Georgia, United States - Leaf-PdKOR-R3 | ecosystem: Host-associated > Plants > Phyllosphere > Phylloplane/Leaf | place: USA...
TTTTTTTATCATAAATTTCTCTCTTTTTTTCATAAATTTCTTTCTTTTCTTTCTTCCCTAAATGGCTGGCCACAAAACACACACACACATATTCCCTAAGTTGTAGCAACGGAACCTTAGAAAGTATATAGGAAAGATAATTTTTTTTATTCTTTTCTTTTTATTAGCACTAGATTTATTTCATTATATTCCACCCATATCTCAATTAAATTCATTTAATATTCTCTTTAAAAAAAAAAAAAACTAATTGCAAAAGCAGGAAATCAACCTTATTAAAATGCCCCTTTTGGGGACCCACCCATGAGTAAATATTATATTTCATTTCATAGTAGCTTTATTAGACCATACAACTTTCTTGATATATCCACATAATAGGTATGAACATACACTAAAACATTATAAATATTAAATTGTTAACAAATTATGAAAACACAGTTTTGAATCAGAGAAAGAAGAGCTGAATCCTCTTTCCAACTATGACTATCTCACTCCAATAATTGCTTTTCTTTTTGTTACTTTTACCACTAATTTTTTGTTCCTTTTACCACTAAACTATACCCACTATAATGTGGTTATCTTGGCAAGAATTATGTTCTGCAGAATACATGATTCATGCACCTTTAAGTTCGATCAATGTTCTGCAGAATATATGACTCATGCACCTTTAGGTATTAAAACTAGTTTCCTCATAATATTCGTTCTCTTTTTTTTTTTTTTTAAAGACCGACAATAAATGAGAACAAAAATAATATAAAAAACAAAATAAATTGAATTCTATCTCTTCAAAACATATAAATTCAACTTATTTATTAATTAAACTTCACTTATACTTCATTTAATTTTAATTTTAATTTAATTACAGTAGGTTATAAACAGCTGTTATAGAGGAGGATAGAAATAAGACGACAAGGAAAAGCAAAGGAAAAGTAAGCCTCCAATGGTTGCAACTGTCCCTTGAGAGATCTTAGACGCCAGAAGGCTTCCACCAACCACTGCCAGGGAGGTGCAGATGGTATGTCCCAAAGTAGCCCCCACAGCTACGCCGATGGCATTTTTGTGTGTTGCCAGCTGCAGGAGCCAGACATTCTTGTCAAAATATTATATAATAACATATTCTACAGCATCGCAATTTGAGATCATTCCGAGTTCTTGAGAAATATAAAAACCCATCAAGAAGAAGATAAATCATGTTCAGTATCCTATCAAAACAATGGCATCCGTCCCTGGAAAATAAAAACAGAGAACACAATTGCTTCCTAATCACAGTATTTCACCATTCAAATCAATCTAGCCAAGTAAAGAAAACAGCAGGCATCTTAATTACGGGAGCCATGTTGATTTTTCGTGCAAAATCTTCACAGCTGCTTTTGTGTTCAAGAATTCCTGTGAGTGTTCAAACTATTTCACGAACACATGCAAGCCAGATGCTTAAAGAATCATATAGATAGAATAGGCACAACCGAAGAACCATGAAAATTGAAATCACGTGAATAGTGGGTGTTGGCATTTGAAGACTAAAAGCCAGGGATCTTGTGATGACAAACCTTGGTTCTGCTGCAAAATGTTAGGCAAGTGGCAATAAACATAGCAAATAAGGAGCACACAATTTAAGGGTACTCGACAATTTGCCTACACGAATTAATTTTTCTATATATATAAATTTTCAATTACACAAGACTTCACTGGTATAAACATCACTAAATTTAGGCGGGACTCTCAAGAAACCTAACATGCACAAACCCATGATCCTATTACATCCAGGAAGATATGCTTAAAAATTCTCATTGCAAGAACTCCGAACTCTGTCCGCAAAACTAGGCAGTTCAGACATCCCTACAAGACTAAATTTTTACAAAATTTTAAATTTATTTTTTAAAAAAAAAAATTTTTATCGTTTTAATATGCTGATATCAAAAATAATTTTTTTTAAAAAATTATTTTAATGCATTTCCAAACAAAAAATAACTGTTATCACAACACCAAAAACTACCTAAATTCTTATGCCAAAAATGTTGCTGCTTCATCTACTGTTTTCGTGTAGATGATTAGGTTGGTGGGAGCTAGCGGCTGTGCACACCATCCTAAAAGAAAGTTATCTAATTGCTTTTAAGCTATGCAGCCAAAATCGGAAGACAAAGTTTCACATCACATGGGAAATTTAACATGGCATGGTGAGAGGTGTATCAAAGCCCATACATGGTACCAATATAATCAAGACACACCATCAGGTATGATGGTTTGGTTTATGAGATTTTCTCCAATGATAAGCCTGTAACAGCAACCATAGTATATGCAAATTCAAGTCAAAGATACATAAAAACTGGCACCGAAGTTCAACATTTACCTTTACAGTGGTTTTGAATTTAGGGCACTCTACCATGGGCATCACTAAAGTATCCTTAGAGCACAGAAAGATAGGAGAACTTCATTTGATTGAGATATTTTCTTGGTCTTAGGAAGGATGATATATCCTCCATTTTCATACTATATTGAATTTCCTTTCTCAATAAAATTATCTCTACTACAAAATATAAGGCCCAAAATCCTATTGCAGCAATCATTATGGAGTAAAATCATAATTCACAGCATATGAAAGGGAAACAGAGCACTCAAAATGACGAGTCGGCACAAGAAGAAAAGGAGAAATAAAATTTTGCAAGGCAAGGATGGAAGTATGACTAAGCCATGCCAAAAAAATCTTGATAAAAATATTAAGAATCAGAACATGAACTTACAGCAATTGTAGCAATCTGGCTACGGTCTCCCCACTCAGCTAAAAAAGTTAAAATAAATGACTGCATAGAAAAAACACACATGCTTCCGCTGAGATGCTAACAGTAGAATCATAATAGAAATATCTAAACAAACATAACCTTACACAGTTATCATTGTACTTAAATACAGAATGGCAAAAGGATTTGGCATTGCAAATCCCAACACCATGTCACAAAATAAAGAATCTGAAATACTTCATGAGACCAAAATGCAGAATAAGAATGACAAGTTACACATACTTCCAAAAATATTGGTGTGCAAAATCTTGAAAAGTAACGGCGGAAGGATGTTTTCCCTTGGCCAGCCTCAAGCTTTTCTTCTACCTGAACACACAATACACAATTCAAGATAAAGGTAATACCAGCTCAGGGAGGTTGATGCAGGGAGGAGCAAATTGAAATTGAAGCTTCAATAAATACCTCCAGGATTTCTTTCAAAAGAGATCACAATCATGCTAGGAACCTCACATTAATATAACTACATAATTTACATACATAAACCATATCTTACGAAAAAAAAATACAAAAGGTTCATGACCCAAAGACACAAGGAACTTTTAGAGAGACATAAAACTGGGCAAAAACAAGGCAATATTGACTTTCACCAAAAAAAGAATGTTGGATCAAAAGGCTGATGATGTTCAGGTATTTAATAGCAAATTGGCTAAGCCAATTGATTATAGTAATAATAAATAAGGGAACAGTTCACTGGTGCACTCAAAGCCCAAAACACTAGGGAGAGGGGAGGAGGTGAAGGCATACAACTCTGCAGATTAAACATGCTAACCATTCTACCATCAATTACTCATCCAAAGAGACATCCAAAACCTGAAATGAGAGATAAAGAACCAACAAGAATCTAGAACTCTCTTTTGTTTAGCAGGAGATTTTATATACTTGCAGCAATGGAAGAAAATGTATATTCCAAGTAGACATGTAACAGGTGAATAGACAGATTTAAGAGCAATAAAGATATACTTCTTCCATTTCTTTTTTCTGTGATGATTTTGAATCCGATCTCCAGGCAATGTAAAGTAGCCGCAGGCCAAAAAATGCATAAAGAACTGCATATGGAAAGAAAACAGTTGTGAGTTTTCATATTTAACCTGATTCTAACACAAATAAGATAAGCCAACTTCATTTACCATGTGAATGCGAAATATGAAGTCAAAAGTCAAACTATGACTACTACATTTTATTGACACTAATTGTAGATTCAGAGCGATGCAACCTGTAGGACACTACATGTCCTTGACCATACAACTGACAGAGGTCCCCTTAAAACATTTATTCAACTATAGTCGACTCTGAGAATTCTAAGATATATACAAAGTATAGGGACAAAAAAGGGCTGCAATTTCAAACAGAATTATTTGAAGATATACTTTTCATTGAAGTTACTTGTAGCACTTTCAAGGAATTTTCAAGGAATTTACTTGTAGCACTTTCTACAAACAGAATTAAACCACAAAGATGATTGTGTTCAAACTTCGTGATGTGAAGATTCATCAAGTAAATATGAATTTATTTTTGTTCTTGTGGAAAATTCACTGTGGTTTAATTCCTATATATTATTACAAGGAAGGCACCAAGCTCCTTATTCCAGTCATTTATAGGATTTTTGTGGAGGTAACGTTTTGGTACTACAAAGATCATGTACTTGTGGAAAACGTTTTTTCATAAAACTGGAAGTTTTCCACAAGTAGACAAAACACAAAAATATCCAGCTCTCGTCCACATATTACACATCATGAGAGTCCAACGAGTGAAACCAAGCAAGATTTGCAACCATTTAAAATCAAAACGATAGTTTTTCCTCCAATATTTCTCATGATTATAAGACTATAGAAAATGATTCTATTTAAGTGGCTGATAGCAAAGAAACAGTACATTGATGACACATTTCTTGATGGAGTGCCTAGATGGCATCCTCGCCCCATCAAGCTCCACAATTTCCCACTATTGATCCTGCCATACATATTTTTATATGCTATAATAGTGTCCCAAGTGAATGCATTTAAAAAACAAAGACGGTGCACTGATTATTTTAATACATCCCAATTCTGTAGTAAAGTATTTAAATCTTCCCATGAAGAATACTTTGGATTTCAAAGAAATAGCAGCAATTGTAAATGATGAATAGGATAGCATGGAAGGCATTTTCTAGAAAACAAGAAATTTGGCTGCACTGGATAAGTGTTAATTTATATAGTACATACCGGTGGCTGCACTATTTGTATGCTTCCTTGAAATTAAATTTGGCACGATTCTACCTAGTCCAGTAGAAAGTACCTAAATGACATGCACAACAGCTTTAAGCTTCACCAACATTGAGAATAAGAAAAGTTCAGTGTAGTTGCTGGCTGGACCATTCCATTCAATGCCTTGCAGTGTCAGAAGAAAGAAAGGAGAGGGAGAGAGAAAACAAAGTTGGAGAAGGTAAGGGTTCTTTGGCTGAAGTAGAAACTGCTGAAACAAAAAAAATAAAAATAAAAAAGGGCAGCTTACTGTCATGACAATCAAGGCGGTGAGAGCACCCGATAACACAGTAGATTTAGGGTGTCGCATTGCCATAAGAGCTGCTATTATAAAAGTCTCATCACCAATCTAGCACGCACCGTAATAGTCAAGCAATAGAAACATATAACAAAATCAAATTAAAGCAGAGAAAAGTTAAGAAGATTAGGTCAAGCATCAATCCAAAAAAAGACAGCAGTAGATAGCGAGAGCCCAATTACCTCGCTGACCAAAATCATTGACAAGCTGGCAAAGAAAGCATCAAAAATTCCAAGCCCCGATTCCAATTTAAGACCATTACCAGCAGATTTGGCATCACCTCCATTTCTAACGACCTGCATCCACCCATCCATTAAAAAGAAAATGAGTATATGACCAAACAAAGTAGCATATGATGGTGATGGTGAATACCATGCCACGGCGGCCCAGGTCTTGAAAGGATCTTGATTCATCTCCCTCATTTTCCTATAATAAATAAATAAACAACATCACGCATTTATTAACATCTTAAACTGAAAAGTAGAAGAAATAGATTAAAAAAAATCAAAAATAAAGAGAGAGACCTGTGCAGCGGCGGTGTGAGATAAGGACAACAGTAGAAGCAAAACAGCAGCAGCTACGACTAAGATGATAAATCTAGGGTTTGAACGAAACCCCATCAGATGTACTAACGAAGACAAAAGAGAGCACGGGCGATATGGAAATTTGGATCAGAAAAAAGCAGGAAGAAGAATATAAAGGGAATTATGAGAGTGGCCTTTTTATTCAGCTGTGAATCGCCAGGCGCATACTATTTGCTAGATCCGTAAGACACTGAGGAGACGTAGCGTAAGATCCTGCAGTCCCCACTATCCCCCTTAAAGAAAAAGATGTAGATTTTGCAGTATACTGAAAAGTCTTTCAATCCAAATTAACCAAAAATATAATTTTTATTCCAAGAATTCTCTTGAGATGTATAAGGATTTAATCTAAAAATTTCTCATAATTGCTCAACTTGCCTTTATCACCAGGTCACTGTCACTGCAACTACCAAAAGTGGTGGTGTCCTATCTCCAAATTTGAAATTGGATTCAGAAACCCCCTTCGGAAAAACTCATCCAAGCACCGGGCTTGACATTTCAGCTCAATTACCATTTATTTGACAAAAATTACCCAACACTAAAGTATAACTAACGTTTTTCTTATGTATTTGTGCTAGTCTTTACTACTACTTTACACTATTTCTTCGACATCTTTACACTTCTTCCTTTTTCTTTTCCTCCTATCTCAAATCATCATTCACCAACCATTAGCAAATATTCAAAAACCCATCAACCGATTTGCTAAAACAAACAAAATAACCCCATCAAATCATTAAAAAAAAATAATGTTATAATCCATTTTTTATCCCCCACTTTTTCAAAGATTTTTTTGAAACTTTCAAAAAAATCTTTAAAACAATGTATTTTTTTTTTATTGAAAAGCTCTATCTTTTAAAAAAAAGATTACTATTTCATGGATTTTGAAGATTTTTAATATTTTTATATATTATTATTTTAAGATAGGCAATAAGCAATCATAAAAAAATAAAAATGGAAGAGAAAATAAAGATGAGGAAAAATGAGTGAAAAACAAGAAGTATCAAAATGAAAAATGAGAGGGGGTGAAAAAAAATAATTGTAAAAAAAAAGAGATAAATATATAGTAAGAAAGAGATACCTTACACTTGCTTTTCTAATCCTATCCCCGCACAATCCTAAAATCTATACTAGGATCCCTTAAAATTGCAATCTAAATACTATAAAATGAAGGGTGAACCTAATTCCTTACTTATAAATAGCCTAATTTATAATCATTCTAAGAAAAAAAAAAGTCATCATCCATAAAATAAAAATAAAAAACTCTTAAAAAAATAACATTTTTCCTCTCTTCCAACTCCATTTTTATATTTCTTTTCCTCTTTTTTTCTTCTTTATTTATTTTCTCCCTTACCTTCTTTTTTTTTTTCTCTTTTTTTTCCATCTAGCTTACTCTAATCGAACCTCTCTCACCATTCAAACCAATAACCACTTTAACACATCATTTACCTATTACAAAATCAAGGCATACATATATCGAATCAGCACCTTCAAACTAGCACCAACCTTGTTCCGCCACTAAATTATTATAGCCATAAACTCAGTCAAGCCATGCACCATAAACCATAAGCCAATCTAAACTTACTCTAGTCAAACCTCTCTCACCATTCAAACTAACAGTCACTTTAACACATCATTTACCAACTATCCAAACCAACTATAATAGATTTAAACCTAAATTAGAAACCCCAACTAAATCTAACTTAAGTTGAACTAAACTCATACACTAATCTCCTTTCATGAAGGAAGACAACGACTTAGTAGTAATAACAACACAATAAGTAAGCACCACCATAGCCAAACACCATCATACTAGCATGTCCTTCCACTAATAATGATAGTAACATCAATATTCAAGGCCACCAAAGACATCAAAAAAAAAAGAGGATAAAAGAGGATAAATTGAACCCTCTTGAACCTTGATCTCCCTTTATAACACATAACATCAAGTGCTAATGATAGTAGTGACATATAGGTCCAATGTATTAGCCATTTAAGAGTCAAGATCTAGCGTTTTATGGTTTATTTGTTCTTCTCATTTTTGTTGTTGTTTTAATTTGTTTATTTCTATATATTTGTGGTTTTTTAATAATATATTTCATTTCAATTCCAACTCTTGGAATTTTGAGTCAAAATAAGGTGGTGTTAACACTTTGTGATGAAGATGGGAGGTTGAGAAATGTTTCCTATTGGATTAAACTAAGATGTAGATAATTGGTTCTACTTTTTTTTATTTTTGCTTGCTTGCTTGTTTGTTGAGTTCTTAAGATGATATTTATTTTTATATACTAGTTTGTTGCTTGTGGATGGGTGTTAGTGTCCATTACAAATAAAAATTTGACTTCATTTTGTTGGTGTCAATTTAAAATTAGATTGGTGAGTTTTTATGTTGAAATCTTGTTTTTAATCTTAATTTTGAGTTTTTAAACCTACCATTTTGTTTTCAAAGAATTCTTTGTCAGTATTATCATTAAAAGTCTTGTTTTCAAAGTCTTTGATTTTTATGGATGTCAATTTGCTTCAAATGTGTTCAAGCATGCCTTAACTTCAAAAATCTCAGTTTTCTTACTTTTCTTTAATTTTGTAACGCATTGTTTTCTTTTTTATGATTTTTAATTGATATCGATATCAAAAGTTTTGCTTCAAATGTTTATTTATAGTTTTTTCAACTATTAGTTTACGTAAAAGTATTTGGACTCATTTTTAACATAATAAACCTAGCATTTAATACATGTTTCAATTCATAACAATCATTAATATAAGTTTTGTATGCTAATATGTGTCTTCTTTGTTGTAAATCATTTACTAATAATTATAAGATAAAGAGAGAAGGGTAAAAGAAATGAACTTAACCATTAAAATCGTAAAATAAAAGCTAATTTTATAAGAGCCAAGAGGAAAGAAATGAAGATTCAATGTTTTTTAGAAAAAGAGAGAAAAAAAAACAAGATTGATTCATATTTTTCAATTTTTATTTTTCTTATTTTTCTTATGTATAAGTAATTTTTTTAGAATTGATTTAAGTTGAATAGCAAAGTATTCTTATCTAAGATAGACACGTGTCATGCAACCATGATGACAGCACACTTTCTTTACTGTTTTTATAGGTTTAAAAAATCTTAAATATATATGAATTTTATAATAAAATATTCTAAATAATCAGATCAATAATGGAGAGATCTAATTAATCAAACCTTAATAGTAGAGAGACATTGGACATAATTAACCTAACATCTTTCAAAATCCATGTAGTCATGGGCCTTAGTTTTAAGAATCATTTTATCATCACAAAGCTCTAAAGTTTTTCTAAAAACCAAATTTTCATCACCATTCTCTTGTTTAAATTCACCATCAAGATTGTCATAACTCAATTTTAGATTTTTCCTAAAAATTATCATTTTCTTTTAAAATTCAAAACAATAATAATAATAATAATAAAAGACTAAGAACTTAGCAAGAATAAATTGTGAAGGTTTTCAAATGCATGCGGGAACCAAATTGTGAGTTTGGACAAAAATCAAGAACTCAATTATACCCAAGCTTGAAAGACAATGCAGATATAAGGTCAAATTAAATGATTATTGGACAAATTTACATAAAAATTAATTCAAAGACTTAATTAGACTTTTAATAGGAAAATTTGATTTAATAATAAGCTTAATTAAAGGTTTAATTAAGTTTAAAAATTAATTTGAATCAAATTAAAAGAATAAATTAAGTGTATAAACTTAATCAATGGGTATAATTAATTTAATTAGGGATATGATTGGTGAAAAGTTAAGTTTGGAAGCCTAATTTAGGCTTAATTGAGAAAATTGATTTTTTAGAAGACCAAATTTAATTTTTCTAATCTCTTTTGGGTGGAATCATGGATAAAATTACAAAAAATTAAAGTTTGGAGGTTAATTAGGAGTCAAATTAAAGAAAATCATAACTAATGACCTTTTTGCAAAAGACATGTGAATTCGGAGACCCAATTCAACTGAAAACAGAAGTGAGATTAAAGAAATTAGAAGTTCAAGGGTCAGTTAGGGACGAGATTGAAAATATCTAAAATCGAGAACCAAGATGAAAAAGACACTAAACGCAGGGGATCATTTTAAAACTTGACAGGGGTGAAATTGAATTGATTCTTAAAATCAAAATTCAATTGAGGATTTAATGGAATAAATTAAAGATTTAGGGGCTGAAATTAAAAAAAAAGGTTAATGACTTAATTTAGGTCAAAAGACTAAAAAACAATACCATTTTATTTAAATGAAACAGTATGTTTTGATGTTGTTTTGATCAATAAAATTCAAAAATAAAAGTTACAGACAACATGTCATCCGGCACTGTTTTGTCATCCCCTACCATTTTACTAGAAAAACAACCTGTGAAGCCATTTTTGGAGGCCATTTAATGCTATATCTTTTTTCCAAACAAGACAAAAGACGCACACCATCTTCATCCTCCGACTTTATACTACACCTTGTCCTTTTCTTCACCAGTTTGCAACCTTGCAACCACTACAATAAATGGCTAAAACATCTAACCTGCTAGCTTTAACAGTCTAGTTTTGTGCATCAGGTTGCTTATTTGTGGCCAATGGTTAGGATCATTCCTAATCAAATCAATGGCCACAAACCATGCCCGAGAAACACCCCATGTTCTTCTTTCATCTCCTATAAATAGGGTTGAATTCCGTGCAGAAAGGGAGGAGAAAAAAAGAAGTGAAAAAAACCATTTCACTAGAAAAAAAGAAGTAAAACCGAGCAACAATAAAAACACCCCTATATCAAACCCTTTTGCATTCTTAACCTACTACTTTTACAAAAAAACAAAAAAAAAAAACCTAAAATACCACCACCTTGTAAAGACCCTTTATCAATCCCTTTCATTTTTTTCTCACACAAACCAATAAACAAAAGGCCCTCCTACTAATTACACCACTGTTTTTCCCTTCCAGTGCAGCTTTTCCTTCAGCTTCAAGCAATTCCTTCATGCCTCATGCCAGCAGCCACCACAAGCTCCTCCACATCTAGATCAACATCATCAGCAGCATCATAATCACCATCACTAGCTATTGCCTCACTATCATAATGAGTCAACATTGTTTTTTCCTCTTTCAGTGTAGATCAACCACCAGCCTCACCTACACCACCGTTGACCTAAATTAAAACCACCACACCACGACTAAAGCTCTACTAGCTAGCAATGTCTCATCCAGTCCAAGTAACTTTCCTTATCCCTTCTATTTTAATTTACTATTACAATAAACCATGCTGAACGTGAAATAATTCATGTTCTGCAAAGGCTATTAATTTGATCACTAGGCTAGACGAGTGACCATATTATATGGGCTGAACTAGGTCCAATCTACTTATAAAGAGAGAGAGAGAGAGAGAGAGAGAGAGAGAATAAGTTTGTTGGATCATTTGTTGGCCCAACAAATCAGGTTAAACTGTGGACTTGGACCTTAAGTCTAATAGGCTCAGCCCATGTGGCTAGGTCAAGCCCAACCCATACTTAAAAGCGTGTTTGGCCCACCTTATTTTTCCTTAAGAGATAATGTCTTGTTTGAGTCCTTAGAAAGCATGCCCTTAAGGAATTTGTAATGTCTTTGACTTTAGGCTAAGGGCATGTTTGACAAACATGCTCCAAGCCTTTTCCTTTTAGTTTTAATTTGTCTTTATTTGTGTGCATAGCCAAACATGCCTTTAAAGAATTTTAAAAAATTCTAAGAAAATTCAGGGACCATTTTGAAATTATTTATGGGTAGCTAGCATGTTTTCCCAATAGTTTTTGTCTAATATCATATTGTAGACTTACACAGTAAGATATGGACTCGATATTAAAAATACTTAATTTTTCTCTAAAATTTCAAAAAAAAATCCCTTATTTCGAAAAACATAAATATGTTTTTTCTTCACGAATTTCATTTTATATTGGATTGTAAACTTATACTGTAAGATACGGACCCAATGTTAAAAATTCCTGATTTTTCTCTCAAATTTCAAAAATCCAAAAAATTCCATAATTTCAAAAACATAAAAAAAAATGTTTTCATGCACATGGCCAAATCCTAAAATTTTTCATGCGTATCTTCTAAATAGACAAAATCACATTTTTATCATGTTTTAAATACAAAATAGATATCGTAATTAGTTTATAATTATACATTAGGGTTTGACCAAAATATCAAAAATCTCATAACAATTATTTTGTTTAGTATTCAAAGTGTTAGGATTTAATTATAAACTTTTAATATTTTGAGATATAAAATTATACTATAAAGTATATCCTCAAGTATTAATGATACAAAATAGAAAATAAATACGGTATTAAAAAATGAGCCTTAGAACAGTTAGGTTTTAACCCAATAAGGTAGAGACTTCCTTATAAATAGAGATTTGTCTTGAATTTTATATAAGACTAACAAATAGAAACGCGGCTTAGAATAACAATCAATTAACAAAGCAGATTACCTTAGGTACACTAGGAGTGATGTGTCTTTCAATTGCATAACTAATTTCCTTACCCAGACTCTCCCAGACTATAGGTTTTCTAGTAACCATGATAATAGGTGATGACTCCCTCAAATCATAACTTTATGATTAAACCCAAATACCCTTCAATTTCAGGAGATAGTTCTGTTATTCGACATCATGCATGCCACAATAAGGATCATAAATTTATCAAACTCAACAACAAAGTTAAAAGCCTTTTCAAGTATTTATACAATTATAACAATATTAAAACCAATACTACTTTTTCAAAGTTTACATCTTGATGGAAAGTTTTTAATTTTATTGTCTGACCTTCAATTATGAAATATGTTGCAATACCATTGAATTTATAGATGTCAAAGATCAATTGATTATTTTAGACACTAGGTCATGTTTATATTGGTTTTATAACTCCGAGTGTGATGATATATAAATAGGTAAACTTTGAAGATAAAGGTTTATAGCAATAGAGGTAAAGGTATTATATAATACAAATAAATAATATTGGCTGTAAAATTCAATTTGTTTTTAATTAGTTAATAGAAAAGGTAGTTATTGACATTAAAAAAAACAATTTAAAAAAAAGGAACGTGGCAATAAATTTTATAATATGATACTAATAATTGGCTTGTTGATAAGTTGGTAGGTGCATAACGGGATGTAATAGGTCTGGTCAAATCTGGTGACTCGACCTACTGTTTTTTTTAATCTTTTTTGAAAAATCATCTCTTTATATTTTTGTAGCACTTTACAAGATCACCTAATAAATTATGCAAAGACTCTCACATATCCTATCAATAATCTATTTTTAAATTATATTTAAAAATTAATACTATATGTAATTTAAAAATATAAACTTATGTCTTTGAATATATTAATGATCTATACTAAGTAAAAAAAA
>Ga0325414_1005600_pt1 | contig 13295 bp, 5 predicted proteins | sample PopdelMetagenome_8_FD_206183 | JGI IMG/M metagenome (GOLD analysis project Ga0325414, IMG submission 206183) | Populus deltoides microbial communities from Bellville, Georgia, United States - Leaf-PdKOR-R3 | ecosystem: Host-associated > Plants > Phyllosphere > Phylloplane/Leaf | place: USA...
GTAATTTAAATTTACAGCACACCGCTGGCATCGGTTTTATCTGGTGAGGGATTCCGGTCATTGAATTATTGAGCCAGCCACAAGTCAGCTCATTTTCTCTTTGTTTTTTAATTAAATATATTAAAATATAATTTTATTTTTTTAATATTTTTATAGCTAAATCAACCAAGTCTTCAATTTCAAGTATGTGCGTAGGATCCATCAACTAAACTTGATTTAACTAAATCAAAGTAATTTAGGTGAGTCTTCTATAACTATATATTTTATAAAATTTATAATAAAATATTTTTTTTAAATAAATATTTTAGATGTGGATAAACTATTAAGTAATATTTTATTTATTTATTCACTATTGTATTTCATATTGTCAATATAAACATTGTTTAAAGTTATGGTGACTAATATAGTATGTGATGAGGTCATGATTTTTCACGGTTGTTGTGGGCTGGAAGGCATAAAAGAATGAAACTCCTGTAAAACAAAACATTTATGAAAGTTTATGGGATCTCTAGTGCTTGAATTGGCATTAATGGTGGAGAAGAAGAGTCCTAGGTTAACTTGCATTGGGGTTTAAGACTATTTATAGTATTCAACATTCGTGGGTGTGTTCATGCAATGATAGGATAGAATAAGATATATTTTTCACCTATAATTTTGAACTACATAAGTATTGAATTTCTCGAAATACATAAACATCATGAAAATGATAATTTAAAAATTTTTCAAGAATCTCATTAGATAATCTAAAGTTGTTTACGATTTGAGCGAACTGAAGATCATATATTTTTTCTGAGGTTTAATCATTTTTCTCAAAGTTATGTTTTTACAAAAACACAAGTTATTCAAATGTTCAGTTTCTAATAATAATTCACACGAACTACCAACAAGAAATCTCCTAAAATTCTTTTAGTAGAGAATGATCACTGTTACTTTGGGTGTTAGTTCTTTTTCATTTGTTTCAGGTGTTTGTGATCTTATATATGTTATGTAACTTATGCAATTTTTCTCTACACATGAAATATAAGGCATAACATTTTATTGATATAGAAACATGATAATCCTATAAATAATAAAATATTAATTTCCCCTCAAAATAGTATCACATATATTATTTCAGGATAATTTTTAGAAATTTATTCAATTAAGTCAAATATAAATTACAATCCTAAATAAAATAGAATTAAATAAATTAAACATTTTATTTTCTTATCAATTCAATAATTGATTGATTTATATTTGAAAATCAAGTCCACCGTCCAGCAATGTGTCATGATCCCTAAAAATTAGAAAAGTTATAAGTGGTTTGACTTAGCATTTCACTAAGTAATTTTTTAATGTAATTATTATCCCACTATCATGAATATTTAAATTTAGAAACTATTTTTAAATCTCATTTTACCTTGTGCAATATTCTCACAATCAATATTATTTGATAATAGATGAAATATTTTTTTTAATTTATATAAGGTGATTAATCATCTTTTGATCACTCAAATACCTTTTATATAATTCATGTTATACCTAATATTTATTATTTTTTATATTTTATTAGAAAATCAAATCATAACTTTTTATATATAATATAACTTAGTCTCAAGTATAATAATTGTTTACACAACTGCTTACATAAGCTTTCACATGAAGGCAAATGATCTTTCACTATAAATAAAATCCTTACTTTATGACAATTAAAATTGACTATTTCGCTGATGGGTTCAGTCTTTTAGGTCCATTAGCAGCTGGAGTCCTTTTGGTGGCTAATTCTATAGCAATGAGTGGGACGAAAAGGACTTCTTTGTTGAATTGGATTGCCTCTATTGCCTCTGCTAGCTTTTGTCATTGCTTTTATTATTGTTGTTGGGTTTATTCATTTCAAGAACTCAAATTCGGCACCCTATTTTCCGAATGGGGCAGAGGGTGCCTTCGTTTCTGCCGCTGTTGTGTATTGGTCTTACACTGGGTTTGATATGGTTGCTACCATGGCTGAAGAGACCAGGAACCCGTCAAGGGATGTACCAATTGGCTTGGTTGGTTCAATGTCTATAATCACTGTGATTTATTGCTTGATGGCTTTGGCATTGACGGGGATGGTCAAATATACAGAGAGTGATGCAAATGCTGCATATTCGGATGCTTTTGCTCAGATTGGCATGAACTGGGCCAAGCATTTAGTGAGTATTTGTGCACTTGAGGCAATGACTACAGGCTTATTGGTTGGATCACTTGGACAAGGAAGATACGCGACTCAAATAACAAGATCCCACATGATTCCTCTTTGGTTTGTTCTGGTTCATCCTAAAACTGGAACACCTATTAATGCCTCTATTTTAATAGCCATACTTAGTGCTAGTGCAACATTCTTCTCTAGCTTGGATGTATTGTCGAGCGTGTTTTCTCCTAGTACGCTACTTATTTTCACGCTATTGGCTGTTGCATTGCTTGTGAGGCGATATTATGTCCAAGGTGTTACCTCGAAGAATGATTCAGTTATATTTTTTGTGTGCCTGTTCATTATTGTTGGTTCTTCAATTGATTCTACAGCGTGTAAGAAAAACTGATGTTTATATTTGATGGTAATGTTCATGTTATTGGCTCGGATATTAGTGAGTATTTAGTATCATAAAAGGTAAACAATATGGTTTAAGAGAATCAGTATGACAGGCAAATTTGTGTTTGGAAAGTACCATGTTGAAGGAAATTGACTGTTCATTGACGTCCTCGTTAATCCATCAATACAAATCTGTTCATCCATTTATGAAAATACAGACTCAAGATTAACCATGTGTGGCTTGCAGCTCAAAAAATTCTGCAAAAATACACCCATAGGACGTAAGCTTTAGAGGAAACATGAGCTGTGGTTCTGGTTTCTGGATAGTTATCCGTGGCCCGAAGGCAGACTCTCTCAATCTTATGATTGGAGCTTCATAAAATGCAGGTGGCTTGTTTAATGACATGACCTTGTTTCTTGAGTTGGTAAGGGCCTTTCCAATTCACCTTAATGCATTCACTCTCTGGGTTTTAGTGTTGGCTACTTTTAATTTCCAGGACCATTTGAGATGAACTGTTGAAATGCTTTGCAATAATATCTGGAATGTTATAGGATCTTCAGTATATTGCCACTCTTCTTCAGCCCTGAAATTAATTGAAATCGTTGTGTTGGCTCTTTTACTTTGTCCTTTGCATCAATAAACTTTGTTCATATCAAACTGAACCTTTCTACAAGATGGTAAACCCTAGTATATAGTCTCTCCTTCTCTCCCGTTTTGTGCCGGGGATTTCACATAGTTTGTGATTTTTTGAGATTTGGCAAGTCATTTGACGTTTGTTTTGGCATATGTGCTGGGATCGATGCTTGGATTTAGCCATTGATTCCAGTCTCAGTGCTGAGGTGTTCCACAGGATGATCAGTTGATCACTGCTGCCTTTTGGATGCTGGAGAGGGGGAGATTGCCTGCTGCATTGCAGTAATACAAGTAGCGATGCTGGAGAGGGGGAGATTGCCTGCTGCACTGCAGGAATACAAGTAGCGATGCAACCAGGACTTATAATGTCGGGTGCAGGTCGTGTCCTTAAGTTTCTATATCAAGTAACATCTACTTACAGATTTGGCCACCAAAGTTGAATTAGCTTTCAACGCCTTTTCTGTTCTGAACCTTCCATATTTGCAGTAATACAAGAATAATTTGTTAGAGTAGAAATATTTTATGTTATAATATTTAAATTAAAATATTTTTTTATAAATGAATAATAATTTCACTCTAAAATTGCTCATTAAAAAGTTAAATCAAAATACTTATAATTTTTTTAGTGTTTAAAAGATTATGACATGACAGTACAATTGATCTTTAAATATAGATTAATTAATTATTAAATTGATAATAAATTAAATTATTTAATTTAATATTATGATTTATATTTGGTGCAACTTATTAGAAACCTAATGGGTCATACACATTAAGAACCATTAGACATAAATTAAAATGAGATAATTAATAAAGTGTGACTTGTTTGTAAATAAGTTTTAGAAATTAAAAATATAATGTAATTTATGCGTGGAATTACAATTCTAGACCGAGAAAATCAAGTAGGGATTTGATTACATGAATTTTTAAAATTATCTTGAAATAATACATGTGATATTATTAAAAGGATAAATTGATATTTTACCATTATAAATATATTAGGTTTTACCTATAAATATAATGTTATATACTTTATATTTTGAAATGAGAGTTGTGCAAATGTTATAAAACATATGTATTAAAAAAAAAAATCAATACTCAAAAATATAATAATCTCTCTCTTTTCTGAAGAGTTTTAAAATATTAAATCAAACATTTGAATATCTTATAATTTGCAATAACTTTACCTTAAAAAAAACTGATCAAATCTTACAAAACTTTATAAAAACAATCTGACCTTCAAGAAATATTTACTAAAACCCTAAATAATTTTAGATTATCTAATTAGATTTTTTGAACTCCTAAAAAAAATTATTATTTTCATTAGGTGAATGTATTTTAGAAAATCTAATAGTGATAGCAAAGTCATCATATAATAATTAGAGTTATTAAATATATATTTTAATTATTATTGAAATTAATTATAAATTAATTTTACATGCAAAAGTTTTAAAAAAAAATTTAAAAAAATTTTGGCTATTTTTCTGACCATATATAATTAAAAAATAAAATAAAATAATCAAATATCATGATAACAACGCAGCCAGCGGCGCCAGATCTATTGTCGCTCACTACTGTGTGAGAGGCATCATCGTATGGTTTCAATCACACCAGGTGTAGGACCTAATATGCTACTGACGTGAGAGACAGCAGCCCATAGTTGCTTCCCTGCCAAGCATAGCGGCTCACGCGCTGCCACCAAATCGCGAGGCTGATTGCATTGTACTGGTGGCAAGTATAGCAGGCAGTTGTTGCCTCGCGCTGCAAGCAACACAGTGGCATCCTTTGTTACCACTGCTGGTGTTGTGTGAAGCAATAGGCTGTGAACCCACTATCAACTGCAGCCAAGGAGGAGGAGGAGGAGGAGGAGGGAAATTATGATTCTGTCGTTTCAACTTTGATTAGGGTTTTCAGGGGAGAATTATAATTTTACCCTTTACTTTATTATAATAGGGTATTTTTGGCAGAATAATGATTTTATCTCTATTTTATAAAATTTTGATTTTATATTAAAATCAAAACTCTAAATTAGATTAATTGGAGAATTATTTCTTCTAATTGGATTAGGATTGAATTAAAGTGATTAATTTAAATTTTTTATTTTTAAAGTATAATTTAAATGTTCAATTAAACTATTTTAGAAAAAAAATCTTAAACAAAGTGAGTTTTTAAGCGAAAGAATTTTATTTAATTGATCCTAAAATAGTTTAGGATTTTAATAAAAATTTTAGTATGATTAATTATCTTATTAAATCTTGAAAATAGCTTTTCAAGAAAATAGATATTAAATAAAATTTATACAGTTTGGGAAATTATCGAATTGAGTTTGATTTAATATTTCTAAATCTTAGAAATATTATTTTAAAATTACATATAAAGCCAATAATTAAAATTAAAGCATGTAATTTATTGCATGTTAATATTTTCTTAGGCATTATGGATGGTTGTGGAAATTTAAAACTAATGTGATTTGTGTTTTTAATGGTTGAATGGTTGTAATATTAAATAGAGGATGTTCTACCTTTTCTCTAATTTCCTTTTGGGTTGTAAGAGTTTTTTCTCATCTAATTCCCTTTTAATGTTACTCGAGATTTATATAATTATGTAAATGTTATGTAATATAAAAATTTAGATATGAAAAATTATTTTGTTACCTAAGTCAAAAAAGGAACGGCGATGAATGTTACAACCGTGGTGCTTGTAAAAAGACTTATGAAGATTTGCAGCAGCTACCTAGGATTTGACTACTTAATTTCCTTTGATTGTTCAAGGAAATTATTTTAAATATGTCAATAATCATCCAATTAGATGTCATGCTAGGAATATATGTTTAATATAATTGTTATGTATCATATTATTATTCATGCTATGGAATGAGACTTAATTAAAATAACAAATCTCTTGTTAATATATTAAGTACATGTTGAGAATATCATTTGTTGCCTTCTAATTTTATATGCATAAAATTAGAGTTTCGTTCATAAATAACGTGTTGAATTACTCAAGGTTATCCTTAATTAAATATATTTAATGCTATAAAATTGGTTTTTACTTAACTAAACTTATTTGATTGACCATTTAAAAAAAAATAGACCAATTATGTTTTGTCATGGATCATGAGTTAAGCATTAACTTAGTCTTGTAATCTTTGCATTAAAATGCACAAAAGCCTACTTAGGGCATTAAGAAAGACAAGGATAATTGTTATTATTATAGCAAATAAACCCACTAAAGGAGAAATTGTAAAGACTATCTTGTTGTTATAAAGAGTAAGAAGCTTATTTAAACTTCTAATTCATGTATGTTTATGATTGAATAAAGGCAAATTAAACCTATGTGTTGTTGCATTAACTTTACTGAGTGGGCTGATAATAGAACTTAATAATTGTTTTTTGTTTTAGTACTTTTTAAAAACATTGTATTAATGTGAAAACCCAATAAATTTTAATCCGAACAAAATAAATAAAACACTGAATAGATTAAATAAAAAGATTTTAAATATTGTGAATGGATGCAATAGAATAAAAGATGAGGTGTTATGGTGTAAATTAAGTAAAAAGAAGAATTGTGGGACAAAAATAGAAATAAAAAGTAATGATGGCTAATGTGTAACTACAAGAAAAATGAACTATAAATGCCCTATTTTCTCTCTTTTTGCCGACGGTTTGAAACAAAGAGAGTGGGAGGGTTTGTATGATTTTATACTTGAATTATTGTTGATTTCATCAATAAAAATGTGTAATTAGAGTGATTAACTTAGTTAAACAAATTTAGAGGGGTGATTTTAGTGTTAAGAGTGTTTCAAAAGAGGAAATTCAAGCTATGGTTTGAAAATGGTGAAGGAAACTTGATTTTTCATGACTTTTTTCCTTGAGTCCTTTTAAAAGTTAGGTAAAGAACATGCTCCAAGTGATTAATTTCTAATAGTGATACTGATTTGAGTAGATTAAGGGGTTACAATTAGTATCAGAGTTTTGGTCTAGGTTCAGGCGTGGAAAAGAGAATTTAATAAATTTTTGACATGTAACAAAAGATAGTCCACATGATGAAAGGTGCGATGACAGGAGAAAGATTTGATGAGAGGCAAGGAAAGGACCCATTAGAGGATACGACCTCTCATATGCCACCGGGGTCTCAATAGCGATACTGATTTAAGTAAACTAAGGGGTTACAACTCGAGGGTTTAAACCAGCAGAAACAAGGAGTTATACCCCTAGCTATGGCACCGACATCTGCAATGGTTCCTACATTGCATGCTGATCATTTGTTTATAGCTCAAATAGTAAGGGCAATGATCATGGTGCCTCAGCCCTGATAGTCCCAGTAGCTTCGGTGGTACAAGCAACATCAGTGATTATAACACCAACTGATAGTGTGGTATCAATAGTGCAGATTATAAAATGTATGAGAGAACTAAGGTGTGAGCCCTTTTTTGGTGAACCAAACATCGAGATAACAAGCAAGTAGCTTCGAATAGTTGAGGATACCCTAGATCAGATGCAGGTAACAGAGGGCTTGCGAGTGAATTATGCAGCTCATTTACTTTCTAATAAGCACGATCTTGATGGAAAACTGTTAGGTCATGGAGACCCGCAAGGTCTTGGACTTGAGCAAAGTTTAGAGCATAAGCATAATCTGAACATCAGTTATACTCCTATTATAGAAAGATTAAATAGCAGCAATTTTTAGTCTTAAGGGAGGGAGACATGTATATGCTCGATTATAAGAGGAGGTTCCATGACTTCTCCATGTTTGCCTCACACTATGCTCCTAGTGAGCAACATAGGGTGGAAAAGAAGTGAAGTGCACCTCTTAAAGACATCAAGGGGATTGTTCTGCAATATCAAGGTAGTGTTATATCCATCGAAGAGAGCACATGTGGTGGGACTGCCTACACTTAAGCCAAAAGAATTGTCCTCGTGGGACTGAAATAACCCAAAATCATCAGTAGGCTCAAAGTCAACAACAGTCTGCCACTATGAATAGATCATCCAGACAGACATTATCAGGGGTCAGTGGTAATAGAGGCCGAACTCATACCTAGGGTGACAAGATGCGGGGGGCAGGACCTAAAGTAAGGTGTATTACATGACAGAAGAGAAGACCAAAACCGCTTTTGACATAGTGGCAAATACATTATAGTTAAATTCTCTGTTTGTTCATGTATTGTTTGATTTGGTGGGGGACAAACTCATTTGTTGCAAGTAAACTTGTGGGGAAATTGAAGCAAAATCCTTGTAGAGTAGAAAATGGGTTTGTTAAACACACCATTAAATGGAACTAGGAATATTGATCACATGTACAAGGGTCCAGATTAATATAAATTGATGTGAGTTGATAGTAGATTTATTAAATTCAATACCTTATATAAGCACACCTATAAGATAAGTTTCAAGTTCATTAAATGAGGCTTGGACATGATCAAGGTTGTCAAAAATATATTTTTGACACGGTATGGAAAATACAAAATAAACTCGGATCGTAGAAATAGATCGTAAAATCATAAGGAAATTTTTTTTCATATAGAATTCAAGCATCTTAAAATGTACAGTTCAAATAAAAATTCATGTATAGTTCAAATACCTTAAAATACATTGTTCAAATATAAATTCATACATAATTTAAACAACTTTTTATTAACTAATAATTGATTAGAATAACCACCAATAGGGGGGTCAAAATTATTTATGAGGCAAAGATCTTAAGACAGCTTACCACTTAACCACAATCTTAAGTTTACTTTTAGAAAACTAAAAACAACAATATTTGCAATGATAACACACAGCCAGGTATGCATAATCACATTAGTAACTCCAGAATGTTTGCAACCCAAAGGGAGGAGGGTTGATAAGAGAATTTTTAGCATGTATATTTTCCACTATTCATGCTTGATTTTTAAATATTTTGGATATGTTGCACAAGAAAATTAGAATGTTGAATCTCTTTTTGAACTATTGACCTCGTGAGAAATTAATGTGTTTTCAGATATTAGGTTACTGAACAGGCAGAGCTCGGCAGTGAAACTGAATAGTGATTCATTATATGCTACAAAAGAAGCTATACAATTTAGTTTTAGATGTTTGTCACCATTTTCAAATAGCTAAGATGAAGGTCTACAAAATATAGAAAGGGCATATAACTTAGTTTTGTTGTTTCGAAGCCCAAAAAGCGAGTTGAAAAACAAGGATTGAACCAGCCCGAAATTCCTGCACTGCAAAGACTGTTTCGGTTTATGGCCCTTATCTCAACGCTCAGAGGTCCAAAAATTGCAAGATCAATGTTGTTGGAAAGAAAATTTGATTCTCTATAATTTCTCCAGAAATAGAGATCTTTGAATTCACACTTTTTCTACCTCAAATCTGGCCCGCAATGTCTGGATAGGAAGGAATTCAATGCAGAAAAGGAAACTTTTCTCATTACTGCAGGGGTAGAACAACCACAATATAAAATAAGAAAAACAGAGGGGAGACGGGGAGAAACCCTATAACATAGCAAAGAAAAACAGAGGAGGCGGCACCAACAGGAACAAAAAAGAACAGAGGCAAAAATATTAAAGACCGGGGAGGACACCTATTTCTTCCACTGAAATTCTCTGCTTTTGAGTGATGTTCATCGTATCAAGTTTGTTTCTCTTTAATTTAACTATGGAGTAGACTTTTATTCTGGGATTTTTGATGTAACCTTACTATAAATATGTGAACAATTTCTTCGATTGAATTATTACATTAAGATGTTGAGTATTTCATTCTATGTGTAATGCTTGCGTGTGTTTGGCTAACATCTAGATGATTTAGAATTCAATTTGAAACTAAGAAGTGATAATTGTTTTAGCTATTGTTTGAAATATCTTAAGAAATCTATAGGATAGAGATATCCTAGGAACTTTTGTAATCGTTACAGGTTTTACAATATTTAATTAATTTCGACAAGTTCAGAACTTTCGTAGAGTATATGAAATTTGTTTGTCAAAATAATTTATTGATGCTCGAGAGAGATTAATATTTACATTAGGAGTAATTAATTTAATCAAGAAAGTTCACATAGGTATAGTTACGGTAAGTCATAAATCCTAGAACCAGTACAATTGAATTCATTAATATTTAATCATTTGGTTGTTTGTTTTTTTTAATCATTAATTTTTGTTTCATAAACTATCTCATTCGATTCCTCAAATAGATCATAATTTAAAAGACTTTGGTAATTAGTAGTAATTTTTACAAATCCTCGTAGGACGATACTCTATTCATCATTTTATTACTTGTTACGATTCGTGCACTTGCGAAATTAACCAACAAGGGTAGCAAAGTAGCAACCATACATTCATAAAACACAACAAAAGAGGGCATTAAAATAACATATAACTGGGTTCACCTCATTTATGAAGTCAATGTAATGAAAGGCGTCATGCTTAAACTGGTTCCACCACCAGGGAAAGTGAGGAATTCACCAGTAACTTTCACCCAGTTTTGATGCCCCTTAATTTGTGCAAGCTTGGTGTGGGGAACATTATGGTACCATATCCGCAACAACACAGAATATTAATCCAACATTGCAAGAAAATGGTAGGCAATCAATGAACTTGCATAAACTTATAGAACATACATTTTCCCTGCTTAAAGACCACTCAATTAGGCATTTATATCCTTTAGGAAGAGGAACAAGACAGGTTGGGGGTTCCAAACACTGGCATCCTTCATTGTCAATTCTAAAAACTCAATTCAATTCTCTCATATAAAAAGATCCTAAAACTAAGTTTCATTTTCAGCTGAGTATTAACATCAGCAGCAAGCAAGTCACCTTTCTTTGTTTCAGAGGATGTGATAGTCTGCAAAATAATGAGAAAAAAAAGTCAATAAATTAAAATGGGGTAAAGATACCAAAATTTAAAGATAAAATATTAATCCATGACAACCCATTTCCAAAATCCACCTATAGCAAATGAATTACTACGGATTTTCTTTTATAAACTGAGACATCCGAGTACTACAATCAAGATTAACAAGTGTAAGAACAAGACCTCCAATCCAATCTTACTAAAGATACTTGGCTTGGTTTAACAGAGCATTCAAAAACTAATGACCAAGATTTACAATGTCTACTCTCTAGCATTTAGTTTCCTAGTGCATAAATAATACAGAACAAAAACCCAACATTGAGGAAAATTAAAGATAACCCACTTCTCCCCCCTAATTATATCTTCTACCATAACAATTGAAACATTAACACAACGTGGGCATTATAAATAAAAGGGTTATGAAAAATTAAAAAAAAAATGAGAAGCAAAAGAATGAGACAAAAAAAACTAGGTAAAATGAACAAAAGGAAGGAATAGAGATTAAAAAAAAAAGGGAAAAAATAAACAACTTACAACACTAGTAGGAGATGAGGTGTTTAGAATGAACTTGTGGTCAGTCTGGTAGATCTTGTATAAGAGATCTATTAAAACCCATCAACAAAAATGAAAAAACCCTCCAAATAAATATACATGTGACTCTGTATAATGTATATAACAAAAACAAGAAGAAAAGAAAGAAATGGGATTTGCACCTCTGGCCTTCTTGCCAATCTCACTGTAAAGACCTGGACCAGAAACAAAAAGATTAGGGATGATAAATATAAGATGTGACTCTATATATAACAAAAACAAGAAGACTGGGATTTGCAGCTTATTTGATTTTCATGGTGAAATCGATTCGATTTTACGAGTCGGACCGATTTTGAGTGAGTTTGACCGGGTTTAACCGATTTTACTGGTTTTCGAGTTTTTAACCTGATTTTACACGTTTTATATGTTTTGACTCCTAAAATCGTACGATTTTACGAGTCAAAACGCGTTTTTGATAACATTGGACATGATTATCTAATCCTATAAAGCATAGCTTTGAAACCTGGCCCGGCCCGGCGGGTCAACCCGAAGCTGGAACCGGGCTGGGTTGAAGAAAAAATGGAGGAAGGAAAAACCCGGTGTGACCCAGCTGACCCAGCGGATTGATGTGGTGACCTGGCAAGACCCGGTTGCAACCCGTTAACTTTTGTTTTTTTACTAAAACGACGTCACTTTGATTATTTTTAAAAAAAAATTGACTCGGCCGACCCGGTCAAAACCCGGAACCCGGGCCTTGGACAGGGCCGGCCACCGGGCCGGGTCTTAAAAATATGCTATAAAAGCCTCTATACTCTTTTTTTTTATTTTATCCTTTAATATGTGATTGATTATAATTGAGCTTTCAAATTTATTTTTATATTGATTTCATGGTTTTATTAAGATCTCATACCCCAGATCGCAAGTTTTATAAGTTAATCATAGTTGGCCTGAGTTATTTTAATATATTATTATTTTAATATTTTGTTTTAATATTTCATCTAATTTATCACCATTTAAAATATTTTTAAAAATGTTAAAGAAAAAATAATATAACTCATCGAATAAAAAACTAGTGATAACTGTTGAGTACGAAGAAACAAACACTTCCTTTTCTTTCTAGCAAAAAACCCTTTCATTAAATAATATATATAGCTATCGTTTTGGCAACAACAACTCCATTTTGTTTTATTCTCTCTCCTTTTTCCTTCTTTTATTTTTTTTAGATATAAAACTTCTCTACATTTGCATTATTTTTAATAATGATTTAATATAAGAAGCAAGCTCATCTTCTTAATAAAAAAAAATATAAAAATACAAGATTAATATATATATATATATACAAATATTTTATTTTGACTATTTTTTATGTGTTTTTATTTATTTTATCTCAGTGGTTACTAAGAATAAATGGGTTTTGGTTTTTTATAAATGTGCAGATACAACTTATTTATATAAAATATAAGATTTAAAATTTTAAAGGTAAATTACAATAATCTCTTTGAGATATTATGAAATAAAAAAAATTAAGAAAATTAATTACTATTTCAAAAATAATTAAACTAAACAATTTTTTTTAAAAAAAAGAGTGACGATATTAATTAAGATTTAAATAAAAAAATATAAAAATAAAAATGAAAATAGAGGTCAAATAATATACGAGCTTAAACTTTAGGGATTAAAGTGAAGTTTTTCTATGCAAAAATGAAAATAAGATCCGTTTAGTTTTTCTATTAAATTTTAAAAAATAT
>Ga0325414_1005601_pt1 | contig 13290 bp, 8 predicted proteins | sample PopdelMetagenome_8_FD_206183 | JGI IMG/M metagenome (GOLD analysis project Ga0325414, IMG submission 206183) | Populus deltoides microbial communities from Bellville, Georgia, United States - Leaf-PdKOR-R3 | ecosystem: Host-associated > Plants > Phyllosphere > Phylloplane/Leaf | place: USA...
AATTCAGTTTGTTAGAAGTGAAAATTTCTCATACCAGTGAATAAAAGTTTAACAATAGAATTATACTCCTTAAAATAAAAATCATAATGAATCTATTAAATTAATTCACTTAATAAAATGATTCAAAATCTTTTATAATTCAAAATCTAAACTAATAAACTTGAAAATATAGGCCAAAACAACCTTGAGCTATTGGTAAAAACTAATTAATAATTAAACCCAAACAAATTTTAGACTTTAGCTAATTAATCAAATCCAAGAACATGAATTAATAATAAAAAATTAAGTATTAAAATTTTGTCAAAGAGAACCAAAATAAATAAAATCAAAGTATGTATAGAGTTTATGGCTGCCCCACATATCATAGGAACAAAGAGAGAAGTTGCTGCCACCTGTGTTTCCTTTTAGCCTAGGAGAATTAATTGTAGAGTTTAATTAATGTCGTTGCTGGAAGGAAAAGTTAGTGCCCAAATATTTCCTCTTCATGCTGAAATTATATGCCTGTGGTAGCTAAGGAAACTATTTTAATTTGCTGCCAAATATTACTTGTAATGGAACGAGAAATTGCAGCCACTTTCAAGCCCATGTTGTAGATGGATTGGGTCATCTTGTATTTAAATCAAACGGACTAGAACCTTCTCTTAATACTCCAATGGATCTTCACTAGTCAAAACCTTTGTAACAATTTTATTCATTGATTTTTTTCAAAACTTTTGTCTCAGACCTTATAATTAGCATAAATGAAATATCTAATGGATCTTTGATGGTGTTTGTGAATTGATTTGTATTAAATTATTAAATTTAATAAAGTTTATAACTCGAGTAATGAATTTGACAGATTAATTTAAGTTAATTAAGAATCGATCTTCATAATTTATTTTAATTTTTTTTTGAGGTTATCACTATCTCAAATAAATATTCTTGCATTGAGTTGTTGCTCGATTATGAAAGCAACTTTTTTTTTTTGTTATCATATTACTAAATAAAAATAGTTTTTAAAAAACTAGTAAACTTGATTTAGTTCATGAACTAGCCGTGAATCTTGGATCGGTCTAATGTTTCGGTTGATCTAATATTTCACTGTTTTAATATTTTTTTTTAAAAAATATCATTTTAATTTTTTTTATCAAGTCAGTCTATGTTTTTTTGCCGGTCATCAGAATTGACTTTGGATATGACAAGTTGACTTTGTCAATTAAGGACAACTCTACTATAATTTATTTTGAAACTCGAGCTCGGTAAAAAATCAGATTAAAAAATTTTAAAATTGACTTGCTGGCTGCAAAAAAGTTTTTCATAACCTAAATATTTTTATTTTATGTTAAAAATATTTTGGTGACCACCTATCTAGTTATGCATAGATTGTGTTGATTAATGAATATGACAAGGGAAATATAAAAGAATCATGATCTGAAAAAAGAAACATGGAAAGTCTCCAATCTTAGAAAAGAAACTTGCGGGAAATAATGAAAATAAAATCAATATAAGTGAAGCAAAATGAAAAAAAGAAAAAAAAGGAGAAGAGAAAGGAAAAAGGAAATGTACTTTTATTTATTTGGTTTTTCTTTTTCCTTTCCTCTTTCTATCACTACAAGATTTCACAATTTTACCGACGGAAATATTCCGTCGGTGTGTGATTACGAGTTCGTCGGTAATTTATTTACTGATGTGTTCACCGACGAAATATATCCGTCGACTTTTCTTTCATCGGTAATTCCACATTCCGTCGCTATATCAGTCGGAAAAACAAAAAAACCAGTTGCCGATGGTTTTACAGACGGAATCTGCGCGCCAAAAAAAAGTTTCTCGCTTGAAATATACCGACGGATTTTATCCCGTCGGTGATAGCGTGATTACCGACGGACATACACTGTCGGTAAATTTATCGGTGAGTGTTTGAAATACTGATTGAAGATATCCGTGTGTAAATACGTTGATAATTGTGACAGCTACTGTCAAATGCCGACGGATTCATTCCGTCGGTAAAGTTGTCGGTGAGTATATGAAATACCGATCAAATATATCCGCCTGTAAATTCGTCGGTGAATATGGCAGTTACTGTTAAATGCCGACGGATTCATTCTGTCGGTAAAACCTTTTGTAATATATTTTTTTTAAATTTGTTTTTTAAAAATGATTTAGAATACATAATATAAAATTATATAAATTAACGGTAATAAAAACCAATTATGCAAATAAATTTCTATTAAACATAAAAAACAAAAAAATAAAGTTAAATAATATTCATTACAAACTGAATGTGTTTTAAAAAAATATTAAATGAAATTTTAAAGGTAAATAATATTTATTATAAATTAATATAAAGGTGGAACTGGAGGAGGAGAAGGAGGACTCTGGTGGTTATACGGCCAAAAAGGATTAGGCGCACAGGTTCCACTCTGTGATGCCATGTTCATGATCATTTTGTGAAGTTGTTCATGATCCATTTTTTGTTGTGCATACTCCGCTCTTTGTTGTGCATGAGCCGCTTTGAATTGTGCGTACTCCACTGATAGGTGGTCGTATTTTTCAGTGAGCTAAGCCGTGTGGTGCTGCAAGGTCACGAACTCCTTAGATTAGGTGCTCGATATTGATTGGGAGCTCTTAACAGTTGAAAAACTACGGGTCGACCACAAGTTATTGGCCGTAATGTTTGAGAGCCCGTAAACCCAATTTTTATCAGGTCCACCAAACGATCCAACCTCCATCCACAAATCCACATCTAATTCTGGATGGGTCAAAGGATCGTCCCCGTATCTCTCCCTCAACCGATTATTATAGGTCTCCTAAAAATAAAAAAAAGTAATCATCATATTCAATTCAATAAACATAATAACTTACAAAATAAAATGGTTGAACAAACACTCACGAAATGTTGAGCACGGAGCCGCCGGTGTGCGTTGTCACCGAGCCATGAATTGGCCGATTCCGGTTGCCAGCACCGGACTGTGAGCGTCGTGTGAACCGCTCAGACATCACGTGCTCAAGATAGTGCGGCCATAAATCTTTCGGGATGTATATCGGTTTGAAATCCCTCCAAACAACAACATAGTTCCAGCCTTGGAAACCCTTATCTCTCGCGGTTTTTTTGCCATTTTTTCTGTTTCATACCAAAAATCACGCAACCTACTTCACGCAACAAAAAATTACATTTCGAAACATAAATTTTTGTCTAAAAAAAATCTTGTATTGTTTTCGATGTTACCTAGTTGCCGCGTGATTTTCCCACACCCTCCTCACAACAGTGTCATGCTCACTGTCCCAGCAGAATTTGTTCTGTTTATAAATAATTAATTTTAAATAAAAATAATAATTTATTTACAATTATATTAATAATTTATTAGAAATAAGCTGAAAATTATAAATTAACACCAACATCAAATCTGTCAAACCATGCATTGATTTGAGGCATCCATTCATGATGTCTGGATTTCTGACTCCATTGAAACAATAGAATCTCCATCAACGATTTAAACGCCGATGATATTACTCTGGCAACCTCAATATTTGTGAACCTGAAAATAAATGAAATTAATGAAATAATGATTACTTCATAAATTATGTTATAATTGTTTTTTTTAAAAAACTGAAACCTTAACAACTTACATTGAAAGGTTGTCCTTCCACTATGTCTCATACTTGCAGGTAAATTGATTTTGCTGCAAAGGCATGCCGCCTCTGCGCCGTGAACTAGCGCTGGAAGAGGCAGCATCAGTTGACGACACAGGTGGTGTAGGTGCCTCTTCTTGAGAGGCACCTAAGGAAATATCATCTTCGCTGCTAGACGAACTAGCTGCGACCATATGTGAGCGCCTAATTTTGGTTTTCATTCTACGCATCTACATAATTTTATACAAATAATTATATAATTAAATTCAAATGTTAAAAAAAAATTCGACAGCACCTCCCCTATACTGGATGCTACCCAAATCCACAAACTTGCAAATATTAACAATAGCCACAACCAATTGACCCAATCTATACTAATTATTCCAACATATTCAATTACTAATTCTAAGGTAAATTCAACATTAACAATTACAATTCAACAAATTATTCAATAATTATGCCAATACAACAATAAAATATATTCAATAAATTCAAAAAAAAAAAACTCTAGAACAATTAAAATAAATAGAAAAAATTAAACACAAATCATGCAATAATAGAGTAAAATTACTAATTATTCCAACATCTTTAATCACAGTTATTAAACCCGGACCGGCCTGGCGGGTCGACCCGGACAAGGTTAAAAACTGGCTAGCTCAAAAAAACAGTCAAACCCGGTCGACTCGGTGGGTCGACTTGTGACCCGGACAAACCCGGGCGAGACCCGGCATATATACATTAACTTTTCTTTGAGTCGCTGGCAGCAAAACGAAAGTTAAACAACTAATCAATTAGTCTCTGCCCTAATTTCCTGAGAAGAGCAGCCCGCCCCTAATTTCCTTCTCTGTTATCTTTTACAAAACAAATAATCGGTTGAGATTTCATCAGAGAAATTGGTGTTTATTTCTACAGGTGCTCTATTTTCCTTACGCTGCTTACTTTTTTATGTTTTTATCTTTGTTGAGATTTCTCTCTTTTTTCCATGTTTTTTAATCTCTTCTTCGGATTGGAACAAATAATTGAAAAAAAATATTCATTTGACAACCATCCTTTAGTTACCCATGAAGAGAAACATCTAATATGATTTGCAAACATGAACTTTGTTGTTGTCGATTTCATTCTTCATTAACATATTCACATTGAGCACTGACTGTGAAGGCATTTCCTCCATGTTGCCCGTATTATTAGTTTTTGATCTTCTTGTTGATTGATTAGCTTTGCAATGGTGAACATATGGGAAATGAATCGAGTGAGATTTAGTTTTTTATTCTTCTTATGTTTTATGATTTATTGTGATTTTAAGGAATTTTTTGGATTTGTTGGAAGCTAATACCATTCTATTTTTGTTTTACTGCTTAAATTTTAGTTACACAAGTATTTTCTTCTTCTTTCGGCTGCTTATGCTAAAATGGGAAAGAAAAGGCAAGCAATTTATCACTGGGTTTTGTGGTTTAGGGATGATATAGCAGTTTGATTTCTTTAATCTTTATATTTAAGGAGAGGGGTTGACCCCCAAGACCTGTGACTCGGTTATTTACCGGGTCAATTACCGGGTCAGGTTTTATAACTATGTCTTCAATTACTAATACTAAGATAAATTCAACATTAACAATTACATTCAACAAATTATTCAATAAGTATGCTAATGCAACAATAAAATATATTCAATAAATTCAAAAAACACCCTAGACTAACAATTAAAATCAATGGAAATAATTAAACATAAATCATGCAATAATAAAGTAAAATTACTAATTATTCCAACATATTCAATTACTAATTCTAAGGTAAATTCAACATTAACAATTACAATTCAACAAATTATTCAATAATTATGTTTATTTCAAGACTTTATCTACATTACAAAAATACACCAAAACAAAAGGCATAACAACAATAAAATAGCTAAAAAAAATAATTCCTTAAAGTAAAATGAAATAGAGGAACCACATACCTTTTAGATTGATGAAGATTCAAAAAAAAAAAAAAAACTAGTAACCTTTGCCAGAAATATTAAGGAAATGACAGGAAAAAAATCAAAGAGAGGGGAGGGGAAATTAAGAACCGAGAGAAGAGGAAAAAAAATGAACTGAAAGGGCGGTCGCTGGGATTTATAGTGCAATTTTATCGACGGATTCACCGAAGGAATAAAAAATAATTATTAATTTTAATTTATTCCCTCGGTGAAGTGTCAAAAATCCGTCGGTAATTTTTGAATTTCGCACCAAAATTTTTAATTATCCTCCATATTTTTCACAGTCCGTCGGCAATTTCGTCGGCAAACTGACGAGGTCAGAGATGCATTTAATGCACCACCCTTTGGAATTCGCACAGTCCGTTGGTGAAATTGTCGGTAATATTGACCCGCCGACAACTTACTGATGGACGTTAATCCGTCGGTATAGTCTTCGGTGACTGTGGCATTTCAAGTAATTATTTTCAAACTCTTTGTGAAATGCTGGCGGGATTAATTCTGTCGGTATGGGTGTCGGTGATTGTGGCATTTCAAGTAATTATTTTCGAACTCTCTGTGAAATGCCGATGGACCTTATTCTGTCGGTGATTGTGGCATTCTACAAAAAGGTTGTATTTGTATTGCCTATTTACCTTCCTGCAAAAACTTAAATGATAAACTGTCTATCGCACAAAACAATAACAACAGTGATTAAACAATAAAATTTCGTGTTACAAAATATATCATCCATAATCTAAATTACATGAAAAAAGGGTTTTACAAAGGGTGTCATTCTGATAGTTAGTCAGAATTTTCTTCTTCTTCGTCATCAATTGAATAGTCATCACCTTCATCGCAATCTTTAACATGGATATCATCATCTTCATCAACATTTGCTTGTCCGCTAGAGCTCAAAACAACATTCAATTTCTCTGCGTCAACATTAACAAGATTATCATCGAAAACACGAAAATTTAAATTTTCTTCTAATTCAATCGAAGGAGCAACTCGATATGGTTCAACCAACTCACTAACTTGAAAGACTTCATCTCGCACATTTGTGTCTTCGTTCTCATCCTGAACAACCTCGACACGACCTCGGGGTTTTGTTTTTAAAACGGACAACCAATCCACTCTTGATTGATCTTTTCTAAATGAAGGGGTGTATATGTAATAAATTTGTTGACATTGCTTTGCGAAAACAAAGACATCATTTATGTTGCGGAGTCTAGCTTTTGAGTTGATTTCGACTAGATCATAGTGCGGATCAACTCTGATTCCTCTGTTAGTCATGTCATACCAATAGCATTTGAATAAAAACACTCTATTCTGCTCGCTAGGATATTGCAGTTCGACGATCTCTTCTAATCTACCATAGTAGTCAACTTCTAACTCACTACTAGTGGATCCCTTAACACAAACATCGCTGTTGTATGTCTTTCTTTCATGCCCGTATTCTTCAGTATGGAAAACATATCCATTGACAAAATACCCGTTGTAGCACTTAACTTTTCTTTCAAGCCCCAGGCTTAGTGAAGACAATGACTTAGGCGCACTCCTTCCCATTTGATAAACCTTGTATGTAATGTACATCAATAAATAGTAAATGAACGAGAATCTCGTAATGACATGCATACGTACAGTAATTTTGCAAGTTAGAATGAGTTTGTGATAGTGCTTACATGTGTTCTGAACCACATGACAAATTGTTCATCTTGTAATTGAAAGATCTGAGATTCGATCAGTTGTGAGTTATTGGAAAGCAATATTGTTGATGTTGTCTGCAAGTGATACTGAGTGTATGATATTACAATATATAATTAACATTATATTACTAACAAAGTTTAATTAGTATTACATATATATAAACTTACTGAATAAAAGGTCTCAGCTCATCACAATTAAATAGAACATAGTTGTGTGCTTGTTTGAACTCTATTTTTGATAAATATCTTCCTCTTACGGTATTTTTAGGTGTGGGTCATCAAGTATTAGAGAATATTGACAAGTTCCCACTAGAAGGCACTTCACCGCCATCATCATGTCGTGGAACACAATTGATTCTCGTTCTCAGATGAGGTTCGAAATAGTACGAGATAAATGTTGAGATCTCCTCAACAATATAAGCCTCACATATTAAAGCCTCAATAATATAGGCCTCACATATCAAAACCTCAACATGCTCCTTGTTCTTAACCTTTTTCTTGATATTAAACAAGTACCTGCATTGAATTAATCAAGTATTTCCAATTAAGAAAAACATAGAAAATACTTTTATATATGAATTACATTGCAACTGTAATATTTAACCGTTCGAATGGGTACATCCATCTATACTGGACCAGTCCTCCAGCTTTTTCCTCGAACTGTAGATGTATAGGGAGATGCTCCATTGAGTCAAAATATAATGGAGGGAATATCATCTCAAGTTTGCATAGTATCTCAACGATATTCGTTTGAAGCCTCTCAATATGCTCAACATTCAACTTGCTGGAATATATATCTCTAAAGAAATGACTGATCTCCTTGAGTGCATCCCATATTCCCTTTGACAACAAATCACGAAAAGCTAATGGGATGAGTGTTTGCATAAACACATGGCAGTCATGACTCTTCATTCCATACAATCTGCAGTCCTCTATATTAACCAGCCTTGATATGTTTGATGCATGTCCATCCGGAAAACGCAGACTCTTAAGCCTTTTGTAGATTAGCAATTGTGTGTTTTTCTTTAATACGAAGCTTGCTCTTGGTTTTGCGACCCGTGACTCATCATAAACCAACTCCATATTTTTACAGTTACAGTATAAAGCTATATCTAATCTAGCCTTGATGTTGTCCTTTGTCTTTCCTTTCACATCCATGACGGTGTTGAAAATGTTCTCAAACACGTTCTTTTCAATGTGCATGACGTCAAGGTTATGGTGGAGCAGATTGGTCTTCCAATAAGGAAGCTCCCAAAAGATACTTCGCTTTACCCAATTATGGGTAAACCAAAACCAGGAAACTTTTGCTTACCTGATTGAAGGCCAAACACAATGTCACCGTACTCTGATACAACATCATGCAATTCTTCACCCGAAAGACATGGCGATGCAACATCTTTTTCAACTCTGCCAACAAAGAAATCTTTTCTGTTCTTTCTGTACCTGTGATTAAGTGGCAAGAAGTGACGGTGACAGTAAAAAAAGAAGCTTTACCTCCGTTTGCTAGTGTGAATGCCTTGTTGTTTTCCATACGGTATGGACATGCTAGTTTCCTATGCGTGCTCCAACCAGAAAACATTTCATAAGCTGGAAAATCATTGATAGTCCACATCAAAGTCGCCCTCATAAGAAAATTTTATTTCCTCGATATATCATAAGTCAGAGCTCTGGAGGACAACAACTGCGTCAACTCATCAATTAACAATCGAACACAAACATCTATATTCCACCCCGGGCTGCTTGGACCGGGTATGACAGTAGATAAAAACATGAACTCCGGCCTCATACACATTCTTGATGGCAAGTTATAAACTGTGAGTATGACCGATCAACAAGAATAAGGAGCAACAAATGACCTAAATGGGTTGAATCCGTCTGTACATAACCCAAGATACACATTCCCTGATTCAACTGAAAAGTGAGGATGCACACTGTTAAAGAGTTTTCATGCTTCGTTGTCAGAAGGATGCACCATCACTCCATCAACCGCATCATGTGCTTGGTGCCATGTCATGTGCTCAGCAGTCCTTGGTGACATGAATAACCTCTGCAGTTTAGGTGTGATTGGGAAGTATCTAAGTTTTTTATATGTCACTAGAATCTTTCCCCTGCCAGTTCTGGGTTTGTAACGGGAATGCCCGCATGTTATGCACTCGGTCATCTTAGCATTTTCAAGGTAGTATAACATGCAGAAGTTAGGGCACATGTCAATTTTCTGATATCCTAAACTGAGGGGTTTCATCATGGACTTCGCAGCATAGAAGTTCTCTTTCAACCTGTTCCCTTCGGGTAAAATGCTTCTCGCCCATTCAATAATTTTGTCATAACCGGCCTCACTCAACCCATGATCTAACTTGATGGTGAACATATGGGCTACGACCGATAATTTACTGTGATTTATGCAACCATTCCATAATGGTTCGTCAAAATCTTTCAACAAATCAAAAAACCTTGCTGCATCTGCATTAGGTTCTTCTTTTATGATTGGACATTGACTGACATTACCTTGATTCATTCTCATTACATCTATAACCATATTTCTGTAAGGATTAGTGTTGTCATTTGCCGCTTCATGCACGTTGCTAGCACTATAAGTTAACCCAACAACCGTTTCTCCTATTCTCCTCTTGCTAACAAATACTTCTCCATGTGCATACCAACACTGGTAATTCTCCATAAACTCTTTGTGTAGAAGATGCATCATTACAACATCTGGATGCAGATACTTTTTATTTTGACACTTCCTGTATGGACACCTAATACCGCCTCTAGTAAAATTTCTGAAAATAGATGTTGCGAAATTAATAAAACCCTGAACCCCATTACAATAATCCATCCTTCGCAATCCTTGAGGTGAATCTCGATACATCCATGAATGATCATCCATGACTTATATCGAACCTCTATAAAATTATGATGACATCATGTATTAATTAACTAAGTTAGCTAAATAAACTTACAAAAATATTAATTTACCTCGAGATTATCCAACAAACCAATCATAACTTCTCATAAATGTTAAATATTCATTATCATTTATCAACATCCATACAAATTAATATATATAAATTTACAAAAATTACCACTCCGCAATACCATTGATAAAACTTAAAACGGACCCATTAAGAAAGCTATTAATTATTTCAAAACAGCACATGTAATTCAGTAATTCCATAAAGTTTTAACAATTTACAAATAAATACAATATTACAAAATCTAAAACAAACCATAACAGGTATAAAATTATACATTAATATACTACAAGTTTGTTTGAGAAATAACAATAAAACATGTACATCTACTAACAAAATACATATACTAAAAAAACAATAAAATTGACATTTAAACGTTAAAATTTAAAAAGGTAGAATTACTTACAAAAATTGATAAAATCCGTTGGTAAATCAGAACATGGATGCTGTGACCACAAAACTTCAAGAACTATAACTTGTTGTGCTGAGATGAGGGAGATTTTTGTTCAGGGGGGAAGGGGGCTAGTTGTTTGCAGATGGGGAGAGTTGGGATTAGGAAGAAGAAGGAGAAATAGGGGAAGAGAGGGTCGGTAGAGAGGGCCGGCAGAGAAGGCATATATTAACTTTTTCCGACGGTTTCACTGACGGATTATTCCGTTGGTGAGTCCGTCGGCTATTCTGACGGAAAAATCGACACGTCACTGTATAGATCTGCCATTTCGAATCCCTCGGTAATTTCGTCGGTATTTTAAACGGTGAACCGGTCACATCACCGTACGAAGCTACCGTTTTGAATTCGTCGATGATTCCGTCGGTAAAAATCACCCGCAAAAACCTCCACGTTAGCGAACCACCTTTTTTTTTTAATTCTGAACTTTCCGTCCATAATTCAGCCGGTAACTACCGACGGACACATTCCGTCAGTAGTTACCAACTGAATTACGGATGGAAAAAGTTCCGTCGGTAAGTTTGACATCAAATTATATATGGTTAGTTTATTTTTGTTAGGGTTAATTATGTTGCATGTCCTTTTATTATCAATTTTTTATTAGTTAAATTTCTTTATTATTAATAAATCAGGTTGCGTTACTATATATTATATTTCCATTCGAATTTCTTAATATGATACACCCATTAAACTGATGACGGATTACATTAGGAGCTCGACACATATCCAAAATATTTCAGATAAATAAAAAAGAAAAATTAATTATTATTTTTTTGCCAAATTTTATTTATTAATTGCTAGAACCTATTTTTCAAATTTTTTATTTACATTGAATTTTTATTATTATTTTAAAAAGACAAAAAAAATATGAAAGATAAAAATTTTTAATCTTTTATTAACTTATTTTTTATTTTTTAGTAGTTATTATTTTTCTAAATGAGGTTTTGTTTTATTTTGAAAAGCCAAAAAGACACGTTAGAAAAAAAATAAATTTTATGAAAAAACTATAAAATCTCAAACATATAAAATCAAGACTTTCATGAAAAACATTATTGGGAAATCATGCCTAAAAAAAATACACAAATTGAATCAAGTATGTTTTATTAATAAATAAATATTTTTATCCTTTATTAATGGAGTAAAAAATATATGCAATATTTTTCAAAATAAAGTAAGTGCAATTTTAAAACATAAAACATAACATGTCTCTCAAGTTAAAGGACTTGAATGTTAATACTATAGTTATTAAACCCGGCTCGGGATTGACTCGGCCAAGGGGTCGGGTCCTGGGTTTCAAGGGTAAACCCGGGTCAACTCGGGTCAACCTGGAAAAATTAAAAAATAATTAAAGTTTTAATATTTTATATGAAAAAAATTAAGAAAAATATCCATGTAAATATAGGTTATATATATTGTAAATAATGAAGTTTAAAAGAATATTTTAAAATATTTTTTTATCTCACATTAAAAAGATATTATATTAAGCTTTTAAGTTAAAGTATTTAAATCAAAAAGTTTCTTATCTCACATTAAAAAAACATAGTTTTTTTTTCTTGTGAACATAGAGCATATATACTAATGGGTTTCAAATCTCACATTGAAAAAAATATAGTTTTTTTCGTATGAATATTGAGTATATATATTAATGGGTTTTAAATCTCATATTAAAAAGATACTATGTTATCCTTTTAAGTTGAAGTATTTAAACAAAAACGTTTTGTATCCCACATTGAAAAAACATAATTTTTTTCATGGGAACATAGAGTATATTTGTATCCCACATTGAAAAAACATAATTTTTTTTCTTGGGAACATAGAGTATATACACTAATGAGTTTCAAATCCCATATTTGAAAAAAAAAATCGGGTCCTGGCCGGTTCTCACTTGGGTCACGAGTTGACCTGCCAGCTTGACTCGGTTTGACCAGGTCGTTGCACTGACTATTCTTTTGACAAACCCGGACCAGTTTAGCCCCCGGGTCGGTCGGGTCCTGGGTCGACTTGCCAGGCCGGTCTGGGTTTAATAACACTGGTTAATACAATACTGAGTAGAGATACCTCATTATTAACAAATTGACGCAACTAATCAAAGCTAAATAGTAGATATATGCAAAACATCATTAACCACTTTTTAGTTCTTACTATTAAAGTGTTCACACAAAAGAAATGATACTAAAACACTTATCTCTTTTAATTTATCTATAATTATCAAGGTTATCAATTTCGTTCTGTTTTGTCCGGAATGGCCGAAACATTCCATGCGAATTCAAAAAACGGAACAAAATAGAATAAATTTTATCTCATTTTAAATCTCGATCCGTTCCGGATTTTTCGGCTAAATTCCGCCCAGAACGTTCTGGTTTCATTCCACATGTTCCATTCCGCTCTTGAAAAGTCATTGAATCAAATTGAACCTTGTTCAATTTAATTAATTAAACCACCCAATTATAAAAAGCTCTTTTTCATTACTATTTTCAATAACAATGATATTAATAATAATATTGAAAATTATTATTACTATTTTCATTAACAATGATATTAATTTTTTAAAATTAGATTTATCACTAATATATATGATTTATATTCATGTTGTTTTTTTTT
>Ga0325414_1005603_pt1 | contig 13289 bp, 10 predicted proteins | sample PopdelMetagenome_8_FD_206183 | JGI IMG/M metagenome (GOLD analysis project Ga0325414, IMG submission 206183) | Populus deltoides microbial communities from Bellville, Georgia, United States - Leaf-PdKOR-R3 | ecosystem: Host-associated > Plants > Phyllosphere > Phylloplane/Leaf | place: USA...
ATTTATTTTGTTTTTCAATTTAATCCCTAATTATTTTCTTTCAATTACATTTTGTACAAGATTTAGCCCTTATTGTTTTGATTTTTAATTTTTTTAATTGAGGATTTTTTTTTGAAATTATTTCTTGTTTACCTTTTATAGGGTAATTTCATTCTCATGACCTGAACCATTTATTTCAAATATTAACTCAGTTTAAGTTTGGTTTTTTTAAAAAATAATTTTTTATCATTTTCATCATTTAATTGACATTAAGTTACTAAACCTTTTGAGATTTGATTGTAATGCTTTATGAAGTTTTTTTAAAAATTTTATTTCTTAATATTTTATTTCATTTATTTTTTTTTATCTAATCTGATACTTTTTCTTTTGATTTTATTTTTAATTCTTTTCTTGATTATTTTTTTAATTTTGTCCTTCAGAATTTATATTCAACACAACCCTATCTCATATCTTTTCTTGTTTACTGTGGATAATTAATTACAGGATCTTGGAGATGGTAACATATTTATTGAGTTCTACAATCTGGTTTTCATGCAATACAATAGAATGGAGGACGGATCACTTGAACCCTTAAAACAAAAGGAATATAAATACTGGTCTTGGCCTGGTGAGTTTGGCTCGCATTCTTCTAAAGGTACTAATAAGTTTTGCTGCATCATGAGCTAGCCAATGATCTTTCTTTTGCTTGTAAAAACTAAAATAATTGATAGTTTGTGTCTTTAACTAGTGGACTCCGTTTCATCAATGATGTATATTCATAGCATCATTTGAATTGCTGATCTGCTTCAGAAATAATCTTTCTTCAAGTCTAATTTTTGCTTCAGGTTCCAAATAATTGTGAGACTGACTTGATTTATCCAATTATAGAGAGGACTGCAGAATTTGTTAGAGTAATATATATGATTTCTTGGATGTTCATTTAAAAACTTCAATTTTTTTATCAAGATAATTTTTTAATATAATATTGAAGTCTTGATAAATTAATGGTTACAAGTTTGAATTTTATTAATTCCTATCTAATTAATAAAAATTAAATATAAACAAATTTTATGAAGATTTTTTCTTGAAAAAATATATTAAAAAATAATATAAAATACGTACGGATATCTTTCCTAAACGATAGGTATAGATGCTTTTGAAGTTGAGATGGAAAAGCAAAGGTGTCAGAAAATGGAGGGGTCAGGTTCATGATATTGAACACGCTTTCAGCAATAGCGGTAATTGAAATGGAAAACCAGGTGATACAGGTTTCTTCAAGAAGTGAAAAGTGAAATAGAAGTTTTGCTGAAAAAGACACCATTTTATGCTGAATCTGGTGGTCAACTTGGGGATCGTGAATTTCTATATGTTACAGCAGATCAAAGCAAACAGACAGCTGTCGTGGAAATTAAAGATGTTCAAGAATCTCTAGGTAGTGTATTTGTTCATAAGGGTACTATTAGACGAGTTCTAGAGGGTCGAGGGTGAATTAGAAGCTGCAGTGGATGCAAAATTGAGGCAGCGGGCTAAAGTGCTTAACCATGGATTACATCTTATTTTGCAAATGGATGCTCACCCAGCGGGCTTGGCTATAATTCTTTGGACGCTATATTTGCTTACCTTCATGCAGAACCCATTTACTAACTGAAGGAAAACTGAGTGTACAGAGGCTGATCTTCTAAGTAATGGCATGAACCTATATTATAAAACTTCATATGAACTCCATGTGTACAGCTCTGTGGACCAGCTCCAATATCCATCGCTACAAAGGTATGGATGGTCGGTTTGCCAAAGACCAGGAACAACCTCCTAAAACCCAAAAAGTACAGCATCCATGACCAGGGCAAGGCAGCTGGATCCGGTTGCCTTAAATTAATGATGCATGATTTTAGTGGTGTACACTAGGAATCCGAAAAAAAAATGACCCAATGGATGACAAATGTCCCAAGCATCAAGTCTTTGAGGATGACAGTTGGAACACAAAGGAAATTTGACTTTAGGAGGAAAAGAGAACCTAGGCAAAAGTCAGAGGAATTGGTAGGCAGTGGATCCATAAAGAACCCATTGTCTTGTATCAAATCTAATGTCCCGATTGCTTGTTCCTATCACATTAAAGAAATTGGACCTCGTGCTTTCAGTAGAAAATATCTATCCCAGCAAAATATGGATCTTGACATATGAAATGACTCAGCAATTGCAAAGGCATACAACCCTAAGAGCTTTTGTATAAAATCACTCTTAATTCCACTTCCAAGTATGCCTAACTATAGATATTTTGCATTATATAACTAATAATATTGCCCGTGAATGATCATTTCTTTCATATCTTATCCCCATGATTATCAGACACGATATAGGGAGAGATTAGAGTTATTGATGAGGGTAAAGAAACAGCAGGCTCTGTAAATATCAGACCAGCCACAGCAGCCCACAGCTGTTCGATTTTGGCAATATTCTTGCTTGACAAAGGGGGCTAGTGTAAGCGCACTTGTTCTTGTCTTGCCACTCTTGAATAAGCATTGATCATCTTCACCAAACTTTTATACTCCAAAATGTTCTTTTCTTTTATTTTTGGGACATGCGCGTAAGCACCTTTAACAAGGCTCGTAAAATGGCAAAATTAATGTTAAAACATTATTTGACACTCTAACTAACTCCCACTCCTTTGATCAAGCATTATTGTTATGGAAAGATTTAACTATTAACAAACACATATAATTGATGCTCCAGGGATAATTATCTTTCATTGTTTCACCTTTATATATATATATATATATATATATATATATATATATATATATATATATATAGTTGTTAAATCTCAATCAGCTCAATTTGATGACTCGTAAATTCAAATGGTGGGTTTCAATTTCAAGAGTTTTTTTCACATTTTTATTAAAATGAAGTATTTTTAAACCAAAACAATATTGTTTAAAAAAAATTAAAAAAAGATAGGCTCGCCAACCCAAAAGTTAACTTAACCAACCCATAACCTGATTAGGTTTAATAATCATGCTTCTTTTTGCTAAGAGAGTATATAAAAATAATAACATTTGGTTTTTGAAATGTCATGGAATTTTATATAAAATTTTATATATTAAAATTAACTCAATTTTATGATTTGATATTAAATTATAAGATTTTTTTTTGTTTCAAAAGTTTGTTTTAGATTTGAATTCAAGATTGCAATATAAAAAAAACATTTAAATCCGAATCTAAGATGATGTGAAAAAATAAACTTATTTACAAAAATTAATTTTGTATAAAATTCAAGTAAAATGGCAAGGAAAATGTTGAAAATTGCTTTAGGATTGATATAAGTCCACGTGATCTTTTTATTTTATTAGCTTCGGATATTTTGTTTCCAACAAATAAAGTTGTCCTAGTCTTTAGGAGTTGTTAGTCTATTAACACTTACAGCATACCATAGCTTGAATTTTGACTATTAATATGTGTTTCACATTGTTTTGCAGTTATTGACTATTAATATTTGTTTCAGATTGTTTTGCAGTTATTTAATTGTAAAGATGTTAATTAAATAAATATAATCAATTATTCCTTGTCTGCTATATTTTTATATTCTCTCTTCTCTATAGTTTTAATTTCTTTTGTCTCTTTTTCTTCTTTAAATTTTCATTTAGTATCAGAGTTATCTACTTAGGGGATTTGTGATAGAAGTTGAAGCCAATTTTTCTCAAATTACTCTTCCTATGTTCGATGGAGAAAACTACTAACTTTGACAGTAAAAATAGAGACATACCTAGAGTTGTTAGATGTGTTGTCAACAAGATAAGGTTACTTAGCATCAAATTTACTGATTCTATAATTATAGAAAAAATCCTTGTAATTGTGCCTGAAGAAGCATCTATAACCACCTTGGAGAACACAAAGGATTTGTCCAAGATCATCTTAGTAGAGTTATTAAATGCCTTACAATCTAAAAAACAACGGAGGCTTATGAGGCAAGATTATTTTATTAAAGGAGCCCTGTTAGCTAAGCAACATGATTCTAGAAAGGACAAGAAGAAATATTACAAGAAAAATCAAGCATCAAATAGCAAAATCACTGCAAATAACCATATCCAAAACAAAAGTAGAAACTCAAAATAAAGTTATTCATCCTGTCAATATTGTGGCAAAATAAGTCATCCACCATTCAAATGTTGGAAGAGACCAAATACAAAGAATAGCAAGTGCAATTAGCTTTGACATGAAGTTGTTGCTTGTAAGCAAAATTCAAAAACAAGCAGATGCTCAAGTTGTTGATCAAGATGATGAAGACCAGATGTTTATAGCAATTTTTTTTTAAACCAAGAGCTTTTTATAATGTTGGTTGATTAACAATGGTTATACAAACCACATAACTTATGACAGTTCTCTTTTCAAGGATTTGAAGCCCACTAGAATTATAAAGGTTAGAATAAGGAATGGTCGCTATATTCCAGTAAAAAGAGAAGGAACCATTGCAATTACAACAAGCTGAGGTACAAAGACAATTTCAAATGTTCTTTACGTACCTAACATTGACCAAAATTTGATGAGTGTGTGTCAACTAATAGAAAAAAGATTCATCCTTTAAAGATTGGTGTTGTCATTTATATGATGTTGCTGGATAGGAAGTCTTACGAGTTAAAATATGAGATAAAAGCTTTTTATTTTTCCCAATTGAGAAGGGAGCACACAACGTATTCCACTAAAGTCAACATCACTAAAATCTAGCACAAGAGGCTTAGGCATTGTCATTTTCAATGAATGTTGAAAATGAAGAAGAATGATTTGATAAGAGGTCTACCGGTTCTTACTGATAAAATACCAAATTTTCATGCATGTTAATTTGGTAAAGAAAAAAGGATGTTATCTCCTAAATCAGCTTGAAGTGCTTTCTGAAAGATGCAACTAATTCACACAGATGTGGCAGAATCTCAAAGAACACCATCATTAAAAGGTAGTCTTTACTATATTGTTTTCATTGATGATTTCACAAGAATGTGTTGGATTGTTTTCTTGAGATTCAAGTCAAAAGTGGCTAGAGTTTTCTGAAAGTTCAAGAAAATGGTGGAAAATCAAAGAGGCTATAAAACTCAAGTTCTAAAATCTAATAATGGAAAGAAATGCACCTCAATAAAATTTAATTTGTTCTACGAAGAAGCTGGCATTGAACATTAGCTCAATGCTCCCTATACTCTAGAATAAAATCGAGTTAGAGAAATGAGAAACAAATATGTAATGGAGATGGATATATGCATGTTGCGTGAGAAGGAATTGCCTAAAAAGTTTTGGGTAGAAACAGCTAACATAACATCTTTTCTACAAAATCAACTTCCAACCAAGGTTATGGAAGATAAATCATCATTAAAGGCTTGGTGTGGGTATAAACATTCACTAAGCTTTCTTAAAGTGTTTGGTTGTGTGTGTTTTATTCATGTTCCACAGGTTAAGCATGATAAACTTGACAAGAAAGCAATTTTAGGCATCTTCATGGATTATAGTTTAGTTTCCAAAGCCTACAAAGTGATCATCCACGAACAAGAAAAATAACTATCACAAGAGATTTATACTTCAAAAAAACAAGCAATGGTACTGGAACAATCTACAAAAGACAATTTTTATGAAGAACAAATAACAAACCAATGCTAGAATGAACTAGAAAATGATCTTTTAATTAGAGGTACGAGGTTATTTTCTAACATCTATTAGAGATTTAACGTGGCAATATATAAGTCTATTGGACATGAAGAGCTTTTAAAAACCTGAAATGGAAGGAATAAAAGGAGGAAGAGATGTCAATGATTCAGAAAAGTAAAATTTCAAAATTAGTTAACAAACCTAAAGGCAAAAAAGTCACTGGAGTGAAGTGGGTATACAAAACAAAGTTGAATGCAGATAATTCCATCAAAAACTACAAGTCTAGGTTTGCAGTTAAAGGATATGCTCAGAGTTTTAGTATTGATTACTCTGACACCTTTTTTTCTTGCTGTTAGATTAGATACAATTAGATTGTTGTTAGTCATAGCAATACAAAAGGGCTGGAAAGTATTCCAACTAGATGTCAAATCAGAATTTTTAAATGGTGTTTTATAGGAAAAAATATATATGGAGTTGCTAAATGGATTTGTGATTCAAGGCGAAGAGGATACAGTCTACTTGCTAAAAAAAGGTTCTTTATGGGCTAAAACAAGCGCCTAAAGCCTAGTACAGTAGGATAAATGGTCATTTGCTAAGCTTAGGTTTTGTAAAAAGCCTATATGCGGCCACTCTTTATGTAAAACAGAAGGACAATGATGTTCTTATAGTGTCTCTTTATATTGATGCTCTTTTGATAATAAGAAGTAATGCACAGCTGGTTAAAAAGTTGAATTAAGAAATGATGCATGTTTTTTAAATGACAAATCTTTATCCTGTGACTTACTTTCTTAGAATGGAGGTCAAGCAAAGTTAAAATGAAGTGTCCCTCTATCAATATATGTATACAAAGAAAATACTGAAGAATTTGCAAATAGAGGAACGCAAAGCAACAAACACACCATTCAAAAAGAGAAGTTAAGCAAGGAATAGTATTGATAAAGTTGATGAAGATACTTTAGAATTTTGATTAGTTTCTTAATGTATTTTATTGCAACAATGCCTGGAATTTTATTTGTTGTAAGTCTCTTATCTCAAGTTATGCATTGTGCTCGTGAAATGCATTTAAAAGCAGCAAAATGAATATTAAGGTATATCAAAGAGACTGTTAATTATAGTGTAAGTTTGAGAAGTATCAAAGCTTTAAGTTATGTGGATTCTCATATAGTGATCGGGTTGAATCTATTGATGACATGAAAAGTACTTCAGGATATTATTTCAATCTAGGTTCAGAAGTTTTTTCATGGTGCTCAGAGAAGCAGGAGATTGTAGCACAATCCACTGCAAATGCAAAATTTATTGTAGCAACAACAACAATAAACCAAGTTTTATTGTTGAAAAAATATTCAGTGTGATCTATATATGGAGCAAAATGATAACATTGAGATTCTTTATGACAATTAGGCAACAATTGTAATCTCTTATAATTCAATGTTCCATAGAAAGATTAAACATTTTAACATCAAGCTTTACTTCTTGAGAGAGGTGCAGAAAAATAGAGATGTTACATTAGTTTACTGCAGATCTGAAGATCAGCTAGCAAACTTGTTTACAAAATCACTTCTAGTAAGCAAGTTTAAGCTTCTAAGGTAGAAAATTAGAATTTCTTGTTCCTAAAGCAAGGATAAGTGTTGAGAATTGCTTCAAAGTTGCTATAAATCCATGTTATTTTTAATTTTATTAGCTTCGGATGTTTTGTTTCTCGCAAATAAAGTTGTTCTAGTTTTGAGGAGTTGTTAGTTTGTTAACAACTTATAGCAAATCATAGCTTGAATTTCAGCAATTAATTTGCATTTCAATTTGTTTTTCAGCTATTTAAATGTAAAAAAAAGATATTACTTAAGCAAATGTAATCAAATATCCCTTATTTTATATGTTGCGTTTTTGTATTCTCTATTATTCTCAGCAGTTTTAATTTCTTCTATCTCTCTGTCTTCTTTAAATTTTCACCAAAGAATTGTTTTTTACATTTTCATTGAAGTTTGGCAAACGTAGCGCAAAATTTAAGACATCTCAAGACTTCAGTATCCTTTGGAATTTAAAAAAAAAAACGTCCAGGCAACCTCTCTCCCAAAGCATCAAAAGTGTGATTGTGTAGGGATTGGAATCAAGGAAGAAACTTCTCCTTAAGTGTGCAAAAAGCAACCTGCCCTCACCAACAAAATCCACCATTCTCTTACATAATCATAGTCTCGTATTCTCGCTCCAAAGCTGTAAGTGCATAGACAAATAGTCGGTGCTTGACCCCATCATCTCTAGGGTCTAGCCGCGTCTTGTATCGCTCTCTTTCTTATGTAAAACCTCCACTTCTGAGCATATTTTTTATTTTATACATATAAAATAATAAAGTTCATCAAGATATTCTACCTTTTTTATGGGTCTAATGCTGACCTGTAGTCCACACCGCAGCCATAACTGCCCTATAAATACCTCTGTTATTACTTCCTCTCATGTCATCAAATATCAATCCTGTTTTTATACGTTCACTAGCCTCCATTGCTTCATTTCTTTTCTGACATCTTGAAGAACAAAATGGCTATCATTTTTTGCTTTCTTTTCCTGGCTATCTCCTATGCTACTGCTTGTGATCGATGTGTCCACCAATCTAAGGTCGCATATTTCTCCAGAGCCTCAGCACTCTCATGTAAGGGGGTCGTGATTTCTTTTTCAATTTTAATTTTTTTTATCATAGTTTAATGAGATTTTTAATTGGTAATATTTTTTTTGTTTTGGTGCAGCTGGGGCTTGTGGATATGGTTCCATGGCGACAGGATTTAACAGTGGACACCTCGCAGCTGCTGTTTCTTCCCTCTATAAAGATGGATCTGGATGTGGTGCTTGTTTTCAGGTCAGCACCGGAGACCACACCACTTGCCTGCTTTACCTCTTGTGGAATTTTCAGTTCATTGATCATGTTATTGTAATTACTCGCAGATAAGATGCAAAGACACAACTTTATGCAGTAGAGAAGGGACTAGAGTGATTGTGACTGATCTCAATCGCAATAACCAGACGGACTTTGTTCTTAGCAGCAGAGCCTTCATGGCCATGGCCAATAAGGATATGGGTCGGAACATCTTGAAACAAGGGATTGTGGAAGTGGAATACAAAAGGTGAGACCACGTATTCAAGGATTTATGTTATCTTAATTATCATGATTGATATTAATCTCTCTGGTTAAGTTAATGATCATCTATTTAATTAATCAGCATGATGTTTTATTTCCTAGTTGCTTCTTCCAGTAATGGTTTGGTTACACCAACCACAAGAAGAAATCAATATGGCATGGACAAACTTCATATAATTTTATACAGTAAAGTTGGTCCGGTTCCGTGGGACAGAGAACCAGGACAATAAATGCTAGTAACGGTCAAATAGGTTGTCCACAAAATCATAGGTAACATGACTATGACTAATGGGGATTTGCATGAATTTAGACAGCTAGCATTGTCCACGTTTTAGGGTTCCATTGCTAAAGAATTATTATGTAAACACAAAAAAAAAAATTGTCAGAAAAGTGATCTTATGCTAATTTGAATCTGCTTTGTTTCATTGATCAGGGTACCTTGTGAATACAAAAACCAGAATATGGCTGTCCGAGTAGAAGAATCAAGCAAAAACTCAAATTACTTGGCCATTAAATTGTTGTATCAAGGTGGTCAGACAGAAGTGGTGGCCATTGACTTTGCCAAGGTTAGCTTGAACTTACCCCAATGGAGTGTATTACGGCAGCATTTAGAATTACTTACTTTTTAAAGTTTTTTTTATTTAAAAATATATTAAAATAATTTTTTTTTTATTTTTTAAAATTTATTTTTAATATCAGTATATTAAAACTATTTAAAAAATAAAAACAGATAAATTTTTATGACATATCATATCATTTAGACCGCATTTTCAAACCGTGTTTACACGTGCCAATGCAATTCTTAAACTTGTGCTGACTTTTGGATGGTTTTGCTAAATTTTCATAGGTTGGTTCTTCGAATTGGGGTTTCATGAGCCGGAACCATGGGGCAGTGTGGGACTCGGACAGAGTTCCATCAGGGGCACTTCAATTCAGATTCGTGATAACAGCTGGATTTGATGGGAAATGGATTTGGGCTCGGAATGTCCTGCCTGAAGATTGGAAGCCCGGGATGACATACGATTCAGGAGTCCAGATCACCGATATTGCACAAGAGGGTTGCTCTCCATGTGATGATGGGATTTGGAAATGAGGGTCTTGCCTTCCCACTAATGTGAATATCTCTACGCATAGAGTTCGGTCTCTGATATCATTCTACACGACAGAACTAAATAATGTAGAAGAATAGTATAAAGTTAGCACTATATATTATAGTATTAGCCACTACGCTTCAATGTTCTTTTCTTCTTCTTTTTTCTTGCCTTGTGAGGAGGGCATGTCCTTGCTTGTGTTTAACATATTTCTTCTTCTACCCCAGTAAATAAATGCTGTCCCTCTCTCTTTCAAATGGTGGGGCAAGGCATGGATGTTGAAGGGGGTAAAGGCCCTTTTAAGATTATTAATAAAATGCTGGATCATAATTAAAAGCAAAAAAAAAAAAAGTACATGCAATTGGTTAAGAGGGACAAAAAAATGGCAAAAAGATATAAAATTAGATAATATTTTTCACTTCAACCTCGTCGTGATGGAATTTTTTTGTGGTCAGATGGGCTTTTGGGATAGAATAGAATAAAAGCCAGTTATTGGCATGTCATGGGTTTATAATTAAGACCCAGCTTGCATATATAATCATCAGCTCAAAGCACGACTAAATTTTTTATGGGCTTAAGAGTAAACAATTCAAAAATATTTTACTGACTTGTAAATAATGAACATGAGGCCCAAATTATCAGATCTCTGTATCACAATTTTACTTTTAATTATTTAAGTATATTAACTTGCAGCTCAAATGCAGGCCGCCAGGCGCCATGTATTTTGACTAGTTCGTGAACTATTGAAATATTGGGTAACAGTAAAAAAGAAAGATCAAATAAAGGCCCAGATTTTGTAACTTCAACTCATCACCATGACAAATTTGAAGTTGGCCCAGCATCAAAAAGATCCTTCTTTCGACTCCACAGAAGAAACATATTTTCTATAATTTCAAACTTCTTCTTCTTTATGAGAGCTTGGGGACGTTGTCCGCACAAAGAGGGTAACTCTTCGTATTCTATTGTAACAGAAGAAAACTGTGGCTGGAGGAGGGTCTCAAACTTGATACGTTAAATGATCTGTGTTGTTCACAGCTGTTATGGCAAACACTGTGTGTGCGTCCTTGACCTTTCAAAGGGATATATATTAGACAATAATCAATCTGTAAAGTTGAGAGAGCTAGATGAGTACGTATAGCATAGTAACAACACAGAGACCCTATGAGATTCTAAGTTCGAAAGGCCTGAGATTAGGTATTAATCCACTAGGTGTATTATTTGCTAGCTTTAAGCTAAGGTAGGTATACAGACTGCTAAATGTCCCATCCTTGACCCAGTCAAGCTGAATGCTCCGACCCCAGGTTAACAAAAGACACTAGCCTCTTGATGCTTATACCTGGATTTATTAATATTTTGTAGTATTATTTGCCCACCAAATCATATAGTTGTTCTCCTTGCTATTTATGATTGTCAAATTCATTCGCTCAGGTCCTTTTCTTCGAGTTGCATCTTTTCCATGGTGCGGCAGCTAAAATTTCCAAGCTGTTAATGTGAATTGCTTGGTGTAAAGTGCTTTTGATGGTTTTTGTTTTTAAAATAAAAAATAAAAGATGATCCGGTGATATAAGAAAGATATTTATATCATATTTAAAATAAATACAGCTACTATTAACTGTTTAAATTACTCTCAAATTAACGTCGAGCATAATGAACAATTAATCCACTTTTAATGTATAAACAAAAAGGCAAAAAATAAACAAAATAAAAAATTTAAATTTTCACTCAAGGTAATGCATGCACGGGGGGTGCCATAGTGCATGGAAGCCATGGTTCAGAATGTTCTACTTACAAGATCCAAAAACCTTTGATTATTCGGAATTTTCTTTCCAAGTCCTGATATACATTATAATGATTAATGAAGTCAATGATTGGAAAAGCACGTATCTCATGTAAAACATTGTGGAGGATTTCCCAGTAAGGATTTATCGCCAACCTTTTTGCTTTATCCAATGGGTCGTCGTCGTCGTCTTTATTTCTTGAAATTGCCTGTCGGTATGGAGTTCAAAGATACTAATTAAACTCCTTTTGATACAGTATAAGACGATTACTGTATTTAAATGGCAAGATGAGAAAAAAAAATTAGTTAAATAACCAAAAAGGTTGTTCTCTTTTCAAAATCCGCGTTGAAATCGTGCTCCGATGTATCTCTCTCACTTTCACACATTATTATAGGGAGGTGTAGATTCGAGGCAAAAAGAAAAGGAAAAGGAAATGACAAGGGAAAATCATCCTTTGAATGAGAGGGATTTCTTTTTTTAAATAGCATAGCTTGTTGAAAAATTATTTGAAAAATAACATAGTTTTAACAATTATGTTTTAGAATATTGTTTTTGTAGGCAGTTATTTTAAATAGTAATTATGTCTTACAGTATGTTTTTCTATACAACCATTGTTTGAAATTACGTTGTTTAGTGAATATTTAAAAAAAAATTACAAATTAATTAACATAAACAAAAATTAATCAAAACTTTTATGAAAATTCAATAATCAAAAGATAAGATTCAAGATTCAAGATTCAATGATTAAGAAAGAAAAGAAAGTTAACGTGATATAGTAGAAGAGGGAAATGAGGAAAGAGAAAAAAGAACATAAAGAATGGTTCATTGGGAACACATAGAGATTTTTTTTTTGACATACTCGGTACTGTTAGAAAGATCTCAATCAAATGATTCTAACTATATTTTAGAAAAACATCAAATGAGATTGTAATTAATTCTAAATTAACCTCAAACAAAACCTCTAACAAATTATGATCACGTTAGGTGATTTTTCAAGTTGTGATTAGAAACGTCTCGTTAATGTTTTTTTAATGGTATTGGATGTGTTAGCAACGGAACTCTGTTGTGTTTTCGATGACCCATTATTTATTAGCCATTGAGTTTTTATAAAATTTAAGTTGATTTTTTTATATATGTTGATTAAATTGAGGGGTATATTATTTTTAGAACAATCATTGTTTTCAAGAATGATTGTGCTTGGTGTTGTTTTTAATAGCAATTATATTTAAATTATATTATTTTTTTAATAATTTTCAAACAATTACTATTACCCTGAAACTTCTATAAAAATGAGACAGGATTCTAAAATATCCAAAGAGAAGTATAAACACAAGAGGCTTAAATACGTTTGAAAAGCATGCTGTCATGGGAATAGCATTGTTTGGCATAGATGAGGAGGGCATCCTTCTCAACGTGCAGTAACTTGATGGAATCCATTGATTGACATGCTGGGGGTCCGAGAAGAACACAGTTAACTTAATGTGTAAATAAATCCCTGCCAAAAAGAATCAATAACTTCTTTTGCTCTGATTTAACGGAACAAACACTGTTTCAAGATTTTACTCCTCGAGGTTTTTTTTTCATGGTTCGTAGCCGTGTTTCAAATTATTTTTTATAAAAAATTAAATTTGTTTTCATGTAAAATTAATTTTTTATGTTTTGTATTCTTTAATGTTGTGATATTAAAAATTA
>Ga0325414_1005609_pt1 | contig 13282 bp, 5 predicted proteins | sample PopdelMetagenome_8_FD_206183 | JGI IMG/M metagenome (GOLD analysis project Ga0325414, IMG submission 206183) | Populus deltoides microbial communities from Bellville, Georgia, United States - Leaf-PdKOR-R3 | ecosystem: Host-associated > Plants > Phyllosphere > Phylloplane/Leaf | place: USA...
GGAAGCCATGCCAATCCGGTTATCCTAATTTTTCAGGGCTTGAGTGTTGGTCGGTCTGTCGTGGCAGGCCCCGGCGACTGGCCCTTAATTTATTTTGAAAGCATTGCCCGCCCGAATGTTTTGGAAATTCCGGTCAAAATTCTGCCTATCACCCACTTCTCTTTTCCTTGTTCTGTTTCTTTTTTTTTTTAAAAGAAAAATAGAATACGACACAAAAGATATAAAAACATAGGAATTAAATATATAATTTCTAAAATCATAAGAATTAATTTTCTCTTACACTCTCTTCACTCGTTACAAAAATAAGAATTATAAATTTATTATTTGTTGAGATTATTTTATTTTGATTTTATACATCATATCTATTATCTAGGTCTAGGGTACTTCACTCATTAATTCACTCTTCGAACGGGTGTAATATAGAATTAGAAAAGGAAAGGCCCCAGGCACCAAGTTCAAGGTGGTGTTTTTAATCATATTTTAAAAATTTTAAAAATTTATTTTAGTTTTTAATTTATTTTGGTGTGATTATGTAAAAAATAAAATTTTAAAAATAAAATAAAAATTATTTTAATGTATTTTTAAATAAAAAATATTTTTAAAAAATAATATATATCACACTCTACATATACTTATAGAAGAGAGATCATTTTTTATTTGATTCGGTTTTTATTAAAAAAAATAATCAAACTGAAATTTTTTTTTAAAATAACGGAAACTGGTTCAAACCGACCATTTTTGGTTCGGTTTGGTTGTTTTGGACAAAACAGGTTCAAACTGGTTTGGTTCGGGTTTTTCGGTTTGGCTCAGATTTTTTGGTTTGGGTTCGGTTCGGTTTTTTTGGTTTCAAATTTATAAAACCAAACCGGTCAATTTTTTCAAAATTTTAATCGGTTTTTTTTCACGGTTTAATTTTTTTAATTATTTTTTTTCTGATTTAATTAGTTTTTTAGTTTTTTTTTCATCCTTGAAATACAGATCGATAATGTTGAAAGTAAAAAAGATTGTGAGGTCATGAATTTTATTGATATATTTTTAATATTAAAACGTTAAAATAATATATTTTTAATCTCAAAAGGAAAAGAAAAATATTTCTGGGCACAATATGTCAATAACTACGTGGTCGCAAAATTCTGGCGAGTCCTATGCCCAACAAAATCTCACTTTCTCTCTTTTCAAACAGCTTTTTTTCAAGTGTTTTTCAAATTAGCTGTTGAATGCTTTTTTAACAAATTTCATGTCGTCAAGTCACAGAAAAATAAAAGCAGTAAAAAGTATCGAATATGGACTTTATCGAGCATAGGGAACACCTTTTTTTTTTGTTTCTTTCCTTGCCATACACACTCAAGATGTCTCTCGTTCTCTTTTGACTCCTCTATCTTTGGCTTGTAAAGGACAAAGGGCCAACCATATCCATTGGATCGTACAAAAATGATGTCATTTCCTACGATTCTCTTGCCTACAAAATGATGTCATTTACGATACTGTAACGGATGAATCCTGGGTTGTTTCAAGATCCCATGAAAGGGAAACCCAGATTAATTTGTCTGGGTGTTGATTTGTATAATAATCTTGAATTGAAGAATTTTCCCAAAATCTAATGCTGCCAGCAACAAGTGTAGCCAGACTGTCAGGCATAACTTCATAACAGCCATGGATCATTTATGGAATGGATTTGTATACATTTTCCTCCACCGAAGATGGCCTGTTAATTTTGCCAGATTCTGATACCGGACGGCCATATATATGTAATGAAAATATGAGTACGAAAATGATACTCTTCTCTGCCATGGCTTCAAAATACTTGCAAAGAAGATATCGTGATCTCATGCAGTAAATTAATTAAGGACTAGCAGAGACTATATTTCCATTCCCTCCAGTCTATGTTCTTGATGAATGAAGCATCTTGATAGTAACTCTTACAGCGTATCCCCTATCCGATGCAATTCTTTGTTTTGTCCCTTCACCCATTTATGCAATCAATTTCATCAGCTGGCCTCTATTTTATATGGATTCTCCATTACCTCTTCGAGTCAGAAAATCAAACATGTGAAGTAGATAGTTGATTCTCATGGTCAGATCTCTCTATATATGATATGAGACAAAATGGTTAGCAGTTCACAGATTATTACTGGTTCAACAGAGCATATGGTAAGGAACAAGACCAAGGACCTAAATTCATTCACATGGTGGCTTTGCTACTTTGCTCAATTCTCATGCAGAGCAATCCCGCATGGAATATGAGCCACGAAGTAGTTTAATGGCGTACGTGTATCAGATTATGGGCTAAGAACAGGATGAGGAGAAACAGATCCACATGGTGGGATAGCACTTGACTGACCCACTTGGCATCAAAAAGGAAGGGATGGGCTAATGACTAAGGAGCTGGGTTATGATGGCAGTCTTAATGTGGAAAAGGAGCAAGTTCAAAGCATATTGATACTAGACACTCACTCCTCTCATGCAACAAATAAAGTGAAAAGCTACATCAAGCTTCAATATTCTTTGCAACTCTCTACAAGCAAAGCCAAATTGCCAAAATTTCAACCTCGAAAAGATGAAACACGACTTTGTTTGTAGTATTTTTTTTTAACCCTCTTTTTCAGTCAGATTTTCACACTAAACACCCGATTCTGTTTTTCAACGAATTTGTAAAAAAACAAAGAAAGGTAGTGCAGGCTAGAGGAGGTGGCACCTGGAACCGAACTCCAAGAAAACATCAATTTTCAACGGTATTTTTCCACACCTCAAATTTCTTCAAAGAGTAGACGCAGTGAAGCTGTTGCGAAATTCTTCTGAGAGATACATTATTTATCTTTGTCGACATGATTTTCTTAATTAACTAGCTAGTTACTGCATATTCACAGCACCCCTGCATAATTTTGGCAAGTTGCATGGTTCAAAACAAAGTACTGACACACCAATATTGCAGTACCAGTAGATCAACTTCCTTGATTAATCTATCATGCTTTAAACTAGGATTGAGCTCTGCATCAGATCATGTCCTTTTGGTTGCAATTTCCAAGCAAGTTTTACAATCAATAATGATAAAATCACATGGAAGCTACATATAGTCATCACCAGAAAAGTTGCAGTATAAAATAAGTAACATGGCAGGCATACCTGTTTGGATATCTTGATTCTAGCTGATCACATCCGATCCCTTAATAAGCATCTTTTTGTTCATGTTTGTACGTGCTTTCTTGATCTTCACCACTCACCAGGGTTTTCTTGCGAGCTGCAAATACAATGAAAAAGAGACATAAACTGAAATGCTAAACATAATGCGCGCAAAATTGCCAAATCTTGTGAGAGAGAGAACTGCAGTGGATCCGGCTCGGACACCAGACCATTGGTTCAAATTGGGAGATTGAGGGTTAATTAGCGCGTGATTTTGAGTTGGGGGGAATGAAGCCTGGTCCGAGATCATTCGAAAGATGAATGTGTGCTTAAAGTGAATGGTCTCGAATCAGACAGCATCCCCCTCAACTGTGTAGCAATCAAAGAGAGGAGACTGTTTGACATTTGGCCATGCATTCATGTCCCCTTATATACGTGAGAACAGAGGACGAGTTAGCTAGACTATATCTTTTTGTGGGTCATATATTGACATGGAATCCCAATTTCTACAGCCCCCTCCCTCTAATCATGCTTTTCACAGTGTTGGAGAAGAAACTTTGGCTTTGTTTGCTTTGAGTGCCCAAATATTCACTTTGCTTCTTGCACGCAAATTGTAATCCTCACTGCCTATAGGTCCAGGGATTGAACTGTACAGCTTTTAACATTTCAGCCGTGTTCTTGCATCGAAACCAAACGAGCCTTTGTAAATTAGTACAGGGATTTCGAGTGTATATGTCAAGGATTGAGAATTAATAATAAAAACAAGTAGTTTGGTAGAGAAAATGGAGGCTACTCGTCAATGATTGATAATAATAACCGGGCTCCCGTTACAGGGTTTAGTACAAAATTGAGGTCAAAACAAGAGCTTTTTGTCAGTTTCTAGCGTCGGTATCCATCTAAAAACAGAAAGCATACCAAAAGCTATCTCCCACCCGCCTGTCTATTGGGTTGAATTGGCTTGTGACATATAGTATCATTGTATTATCATTATTCAAATTTCACCAAGTAGATTCATATAAATTTCAAGCTTAAAATACCTTCATGTTTCTAGAAATAATATAAATTATTAGATAAAATCTAATTTATATTATTCTGAAACCTTCTCATCTCTTAATAATAAGACTTCTAATTATATGCAAATTATCCAATGGGAGATATAAGGCGTCGAATGCTCGTTTGTTAATAAAAGAAATCTATTAAAAATTGCAGTTATTAATCATTGCTCAAGGAAGGAACTACTTGATATTCGTCTTGGAGCACTTAAAAATGAAATGAATAAAAATAAAATAAATTCGGGACTTGTTGATGCATGATGATCTTGACAAGGGTGTTTAAAGGATATTTCTTTTGGTTTCCCACTGGAGGAAAAGGGGAAGATGGGAGGTGAGAGAAGCTTCATCAATGTTTGCCATACACAGTTCGATTCCAAGCTTAAATGGAAAGAGATACAGGTTGGCCTGTTAAAGCTTTGAACAGAGCCATAAAGAAGAGCGGAGGAGTGGGCATGGGAACCAAAAAAAAGTAGGGGGAAAAGGAGTTCATGAAGTGATGCACACTGTATAGCTTGACTACTACCATGTTTGTGAAAGTTAATCAACTACTCGCAATTTTTCAAGATCCTAATAATCCATCTCTTGCTAAAAGCTCAATAATCAATCAACTGGCTTGGTAGCTGGTACAGATGGAAAAAAGAATGGGAAAATGACATTAAAGACACATGGCATTGCTCTGAAAAACAGCTCTGGAGTCCTCTGCTTAGGCCTTGGAGGGCACTGAAGCTGGACTGGAGAATGCATAGTTGGGATCAAATACCATATCAGGTGCATGAAAGATCGTATGCTATTGAAGTAGCAAATGCCTTCTCATCTAAATCTAACAATACTCCATCGGAGAAATCTGAAAAAACAAAAAAAGTAGTATCAGATTGCAAAACTGCTGCATAATAATACCCACTTCCTAGTTCTCAAACCATTATGCTCCAACGGCCACAAGTCCCAAGGCTTTTAAAATGATAGCGGTTGTTTTTTAAAATGTTTTTTTACTCGAAAAAACATAAAAATAATATATTTTTTTATTTTTTAAAATTTATTTTTAAAATTACCACATCAAAACAATCCAAAAACACTAAAAAATATTAATTTGAAATAAAAAAAATATTTTGACAAAAAACATGTTGAAACTCCCTCTCCAACACCCCATTCCTAGCATTCATTACCAAGACAAAAGAATTATATTATTAATTAAAAACCATGTCAATTTTTTTTTAACCTTTAATTAACTATATTTTCTGCATAATCCGACTCTTTTTTTCTCTAGCAATATTTTATACATTAAACTATATTTCGGTTTGACTTGCCAAAAAGAACTGAAATTGGAAGTAAAACGATTCCGGTATAAAGTATGGGTCTTACCTAACCTTATAGAGATGGTTTATATTTATATGAAGTTTTCATTATCAAAGCTACCAGGTAGAAGAGATAACCCTACAACAAGAGCATTACAAACAGCAAAGAACATGTATTACGAACACAAGTGAACAAGAACGTCAACTAAAAGAATGACCTAATTCCAGCATCTACCACAAAAATCTGGAATCGTTCACAGCAGCCAAGTAGTGAACAAGAATTGAATAATCTGATGAATCAAAACAACATTATTTGAGCTCTCAGATTTGTGAATTCTCATTTATTGAGTAGCCTAGTTTGCGGATGCACAAAAATCAGAAACTCTCTTGATGCAACAATATCTGGGACAGAAAAATGACAGATGCACTGGAATTCAAGAGCTGAAAGTAGACCCAATTTTAATGCAAGTCCTTTTGACCAGCAACTTTTTTTTCACCACAAAAAGGCCTCCTTTTGCTGTTTGGTTACCAAAAACACTTAAACACAAGGTGCTTTACGCTCCATGGGCATCTTTTTTCCTTTTGCTTTAAGAGCTTTTCATGATGACGCTTATTAGAATAATGCAAAACAAAGATTTAGCAAAAGCACAAATTTCCACTCTAACAAAGCACATCCCAGCATTAGGGGACCCCCATACTTGCCTCCTTAACTTTACATCCTCTTTGTGCGTGTGTGACAAACCATTCAAGAACACAATCCAACAAACGACTATTAGGTACACACAAATTCATTATATTCATACCACTGTATATTAACATTGCAAGTCTCAGTCCCACACTACATAGCTTTCCAATTTTTCTATCAGATGCACAATTTCTACTCTCTTTTTTTCAATTCTCAGATTAATAGAATAGTGAAATCAGATTATTGAAGCATGTAAAATAAGAATCGAATACTGGAAGACCAGCAGCTTGTGCCACACTTTCCCTGTGTTCCAAACAAAAAGTTCAAGACCAAGTTGTTTGAAGAAAAATGGGAATGGTTTATATAGAAATCATAAGTTGCAGAAAATTTACCCTTCATCCATTAAATAAACATTGCAACAAGCCCTTGCAACTTATAAAGGGGGTGGCATTCACATTCTTCAGAGCAGTCATCGAAACAAGAGAAATTGAGACGATTTGCCTCTTATAAATTAAGATTTCACAGCCAAATTAAGACTGGGCATCAATGTCTGATTAAAGCATTCAAAACCAACTGTCAAGTTACAAAGCTTCAAAAAATGTGAATGACATTGCTGCGTTGGAAATTCTTGTTCCTTGGTAAACACCACATAAAAGAGATCTATAATCCGCTGCCCCACTAGATAGGCCAAGGAAAGCTGCAATTCCAGCTTACTAAATCAACTATACTTCTAGTAAATTCACTGCTTGAAAACAGATAGCTTGAGCAATAAATGCACATTTTAAGAAACAGAGCTGACCTCGAAAGATTTGCATTAGAAGAACGCCAGCTCTAAGAGGAAGCGCTTGCAGAGGCAGGCAAGTGGTCCACGACCAATGGGGCAAGAACAGCTTGGTGGTTTACCTCATTTTTGTTTATGGGCCTTGTACATCTCTTCCATTTCAACCACAACTAACCTCTTCACCCGATGGAAAATTAAATAATGTATTAGAACACAATGCCCTAAAAGTAGAAGAAATTGCAAATATTTGAACAAATCTTTTCCTTAGAACAAACTAAAATCTATGAATCATTGCGAGTTGATACTATACCTGTTGGATCATCCCTGACTGTGGGAGTATTCCACCGCATGAAAGTCTGGTTGCACTTGCCAAGACGCGCTGCCTCTAAGGCACGCCTGTGAAGTCTCCTAGTTCCTGGAATGCCCCTCACCAAGGTTATATAAAACTTGGGCTTTGAAAGCATTGAATGCATTCATGTCTTCACCCTTTCACCTGCGTTGTCAGCTAAAACATCTGAACAAAGCTATATTGCAAAGAAAATGAAATTGCACAGTAACAAACACTACAGGAAGAGATGACTAAAAGTTTTAAAAAAAAAATTAACATTTTGAGCCATTCCTTTCCTATAGAGAGTTTGGTTCATTTATTCATCAAATCTATTCTCTAAATTCTAGAGAAAAACCCATTCCCTTATACAGACAAACAAATAAATTCTTAAAAAAAGATGGACTTAGCGACAGCCCCAATTCAGGCTTAAGCTAAGACAGGTCATAAACTGGTTCGAATCAAGATTGTTTATGAAACTAAAAGCAGAGATTAAGAGAAAATGTAAGATTTTTTAACTCACCTTAATAAGTATTATTAGGTGAGGCCTGATCCCTCAAACTTCCTTTATAAGATTGTTAAATTTGTTCATGTTCGCATTCTCTCCATCGAAATCTCTGTCTCTGCTCTCTATCCAATAGTAATGATAGGAAGATAAGGAAGAGCAGACGCGTTCCCTTTTTCAATTTTCTGGCAACTTTAGGATATGTTATTTTATATTTTAAAAAACCCATAAAAAATAAAAAATAGATAAATAATTTTAACAACCCAAAATGGAAACTGGGGATAAATGGGATCCCTATTCGAGAATTTCATTTCGGACTGAATTGAGATTAATAACCTAATGGCTTCTTCTTTACTGAGAGGCTGGAGCTGGACAGTTCGGCCTCATTGAATTGTTTTGAAGGGATGTTTGTTCATTTTTTTTTAAAATATTTTTTATTTAAAAATATATCAAAATATTATTTTAAAAAAATTTAAAAATTATTTTGTATATCAAAACAATCTAAAAATATAATTTTAAACAAAAAAAATTAAATTTTGCTCCACCTGTTTGCTTGGCAATATCGAATGAAGGCTATTAATTGGATTTATAGGACCTGATTGTATATAAAAGTATACACCTTGCTTCTGAATTGTGGTGGCAGTCATTTTTATCTTATAACCCACATGCCACCGCTACTAATGCTTGTGTCACGAATAATATCTCTTGCTTGATTACCGAAAACGCCCATCCCAAGAAATAAATCGGGATTATTTTAGAAAACATCACTCACATCATCATACAAATTCACCCCCAAGTACACAATCTTCACTAAATGCAATCAATTCACTTTTATTTTTATATGAAAATCAGTACCCACCACGTACAGTTCTTCAGATTTCCTGTTTTTCTACAACGTCCACTGTTCTTCTTCTTCTTCTTTTAACAACCCTATTGTCAGATTAATATAAAAAGATTCGATTAAAACAGGGATAGAAAAACTGGAATACCAGCAGCTTGTTTCACATTTTCCTAATCATGTGCTTCAAACAGAAAGAAAGCAAAATAGACCCCCAGCAGTAAGAAGACTACTCAACAAAAGTGCAAAATGCAAGCCGCTTACAGAAAAAAGGGAATGCTTTACATAGATAGCATAAGTTACAGGAAATTTACACTTGATACATTACATAAACACTGCAACAAGTCCTTGCAACTTAAAAGGGAACAACATTCATATTCTTCAAGCAGTCGCAGAAGGAGAAAAATTGGGACATTTTGTTTCTCATAAATTAAGAATCAAGAACTCAACACCATATTAAGACTGAAGGCCAATGCCTGCAGAACTCTGTCCACTTACCTCAAGTGGAATCAACTCATCTATCCCTTCCATTTGCCTAGTTTCATCTTCAAATTTGCAAATGACATGGACTTTCGGGATACTGTGCTGAGAAACAGGGTTGCTGGTATCTTCTCTGAAAATACCCTGACTTTGGTTATTTCCATCACCACAAGCTCCTTTCACTCTGTCTGGCTGAGATGAATTCACTCCATTACTGCAGCTCTTCCTTCGGCCCAATTTTGGTGATTTTGCACGTGTTGGTGGCAGCTGACAGTCAGATGAAAGCAGATTAGTCAAGTTTCTAATCATAATAAATTTGTTATCCTAGGAAACTGGCTTCCGTGCATAATCTTCTGTCATCAACCTCTGCCAAGTACTTCGATGATTTAAGTAGTTAAAAAATAACATCCCAGGAAACCTGTACTGTAAATCTTTACAACAATAGCAGGAAAGGGGTATGAGTCTGCCTGCAGTACCTTTTTTAGTTCAACCTTCGGCGGTGGTCCTTCATGGTAGAAACTTGGCATTGGGCTAGCCTTAAACATCAAACTCTTCCTCAGTTGCTTGATGGCTGCCTCCTTCTCTTCCTTGAAATTTGATATCGAATGACGACAAATCAAGAAATACATCAGGATCATTTGCTTTGACGACGAAATGTCAACAGCTAAAGTCGATGTGTGAGAGAGACTTTAACTACACTTTGCTATCAAGCTTCTTGAAATACTTTACCTTGGTCCTTGCTTCACTTTGGGTTTTCTCAGCCTCCAATGCTAGATGTTTTTCCTCTAACTTTGAATAGAACTACAAGATTTAAACATAATAAAACCGTTGAGTCTTCACCTTCAGGTATGTTTCAACCGAAGAACTTGCATTAAAAAAAGAAAGAAAGAAAACAGAACTTCAACTCTGAATGAAACAAAGAGATAAAGGCAGTACCTCCTTCCGCTTTTCAGCACGTTCATTGCATCTAAATACAGGGGCTGCCACAGCAGCTGGCTTGGACTTAGCAGGCCGTGCAGATGCTGTGGTACTATGCAGAGTCAAGGTATGAAATATAAAAAAGAAATCGAGCTGCAGAGGTGACAGAAGTTTAAGAAATGCACAAAAGAAAACTCGTTCAAACTTAATATGCTAGAAAGAGGATACGAGGACGTGACAGAACAATTATCTTCCTCATCTGGATGCTTCTTATTATTTGGTTGCAATGGCTTCCTTGACACAGAAAGTGGCTGCAGTTAAGCAAACAAGAGTTCCAGGATTAACTAGGAGTACAGTTTTCCAACCACTTGATTAAATTAAAACATGATTTCCCAATATATCAAAGCTCAACTTCACATGCTGAAACAATATTATTATTATTATTATTATAGAACAGACACATGGCTAAATTAACAATTATTAAATACTTATGGCTGGTTGCAGCAGATACCTGATTCTGCTTTATAGGGTTTGGACGTAGCGCATTGTTTGCCTTGAATGATTTGTTGAGACCATTGGTGATATCAGGTTCGCCAGAAGGACGCATTCCCAATGAAGCACGCTTTTCAGTTGCTAAGGCAAATGGCTGCGGAACAGTGTGTTTTGTTCGAGCAAGTCCAGCAGGAGCAGGTTTTGATGCATGCTTTGTAGACGATTTTTTCTGACCGATATCCTTAGATTTCCGGTTTAGTGCTTTGACCTTTTCCACTTTCAAGCCATCCTCAAAATTTGAGCATACTACAGTCTGATCTTCCTTGCTTTTTTCAGCATGGGAAAGTTCAGTAACCTCAACTGAGACTTCAGTGGTACATTCCTTCACCACATATTCCTTCGCTTCAGTACTCTCCTCTGAGCTATGGAGCTCTGGAACACCATTGATAGGTTCATAGGATTCCAGAACACCATGGTCGTCAGGAACAGTTTCATGAGTTGGATCATGGGAGACACCATTTGAATAAACGATGACACAATTTGGCTCCTTGTCCATGCAGACGTCAGTAACTTCTATGCCCATTTCACTGGATCAAGAAATACATGAATCAAAATCACATTAATACTCATATTTTCATCCATTTCCGTGTCCAAGGAAAAACTTTGCTACATCCGCTTCAGTCCCCTCCAATCAGAGAATAAGAAGTTAACAAAATGAGTATGCCCAATCCGTAATTATGACAATAAATCCAGGTACGCAGACTCAACAAAGAATTAAACCCATTTTCCAATTAAGCGATTTTCTTTTTAGCTGAGCAAATTATTTCATTAAAAATGGAAAATGGTAAATATAACAGCAAAAGCACTCATTTGGGAGAGATGGGAAAACAAGGAGGCTTAATAGACGATAAGCATCACGTAAATCTCAAGGAAACACAAAAATTACCACTATAAGGAAATAACTGGACATTATCTCTTTCACTCTCTAAGAATAACGACACCTGTACTTAGAACAATGAAGTTTTAATTTTCTGTCAGTTTCCTTTGCTGCATTTTCTCAATAACCAAACAAACATAGAATCAGATTTGTTTTGCAAACTAAAAAGAAAAAAAAAAAAGTAGATTCTCCGGTAAAAATCCAAAAAACCAAAACTAAAATCAAAGATAGATCGCAGAGATGATAAGAACTAAAGGAGCAAGCAATACGACACCGAAAAGATCGAAGAAGCAAAAATCCAATAATGAATCAGAACCTGCATTACATGCATGCAATTAAGAGAGAGAGAGAGAGAGAGAGAGAGAGAGATTGAATCAGAAAGTGGCAAGTTTCGCAAATAACTCACGGTTTTGAGCCCGATCTGTTAACGAAGAATATGGAAACAACACCAAGGTTTCTTCTATGTGTGTTTGTTGTTGTTTTTTCTGCTATTTGTTCTTCGCTTTCTGTTTGTCTTGTGGAGCTGTGTTTGTTTCTGTTACAGGTTTATTTTATACTCTTGTTTTTAAGGGCGTCTCGTCGGTGTTCCCTCTGTCATCGCATTACACGCCGTTACTTGCTTCACGATTTGAATTTTGAAATTGAGAACGCTGTTAATTTAGGGCTTCTAAAAGTGTAGTTTTCTTATGTTTCAGGATCTCAACTTTTATTTTTTCTATTTCCGGAATTTTACTCCCAAAATTGGATCAATCCATTTAGCGTAGTGACGAGTACTTAAATATTTTACAAAATATCTCTTTGTATACACTTCTATGATAAGTTTTCCAAATCATAGAAAGTGAATTTTATCACAATTAATAATAATAAAATCAAGTAAAATTTGACTTGGATTTTTTTATGGTGCGCGGAGAGTTCAATATTATCTTGAATTTTTTTTTATTGGTTTTAATCTATTGAGATCATTTTTAAAAATAATCATCAAGGTTTCATTAATATCTTTGTTTAAAATCTCCACTTGTTTGAGAAGCTATAAATCCAAGGCAATAGAGAAAATCAACTTCCGCATCTGAAATCAAGATTTTTGAATAATTAAAAATTATAATTTATTTCGATAAATTTTCTTGTTTTTTTATTTTATATCAAAATTTTAATGATAAAATAATTACAAGTTTAAATTTTACAATTCATATCCTAATTAATAAAATTAAACATAAAATATTGTTACTCCTAATAAATTTTAAACCCGGAAAAATTTCATTTAAAAAAAATCATGATTCAATCATTAGCATATTTATAAAATATTATAATTACAGGTTTTTTTTTTTAATTTGAATACGTGTGATAAAGTGGAAAGCAAATCCACTTGCTAATCAGACCAGGCCCCTAACAATTTGCACATGGTGCCAGAATCTTCTTTTTACTTCTTTAATATTTTTAATTCTCACCGTTGATTTCGAATTAATTAGGATGATGCCACGTCCTTTTTTGTTACCAAGAATGCTACGATACAAATGTTTCCGTTTAAAAAATAATGCCAAACAGGGCAATAACCGAATAATTTTTATTTCATACACATGTCTTCAATCTTTTATTTCATGTCGGAGTTGGTGAATAAATAAAGTAGTACTATATAATAACCGAATAATTTTTTATTTGTTTGTGGAAGAGGACGAATTCAGTGCAATTTAACCACTCCAGGACATCAATCATTGGTCACACCTATTATTTATTTTTTAGAACAAAGTTTGCAGAAAAGAGTACCAACCGAGCCACCCATTAAAAACCAAGGTTAACAACTTTGCCGCAAAGGCAAGCTGTAACAATCCTCTAACAATTTAATTAAATTAAAAGAAATTG
>Ga0325414_1005611_pt1 | contig 13280 bp, 9 predicted proteins | sample PopdelMetagenome_8_FD_206183 | JGI IMG/M metagenome (GOLD analysis project Ga0325414, IMG submission 206183) | Populus deltoides microbial communities from Bellville, Georgia, United States - Leaf-PdKOR-R3 | ecosystem: Host-associated > Plants > Phyllosphere > Phylloplane/Leaf | place: USA...
TTTTAAAATATTAAAACCTTATTCTACCCTGAAAAAGGGATACAGAGATGACGTTGATGATGACAAGACCTGACTCGTCCACCACGTGTATGGAAACTAACACAAGCTCATGTGACAACATGCGTTGAAAAGTTTCGAAGATTTATATATTTCATTCGGTGAGACTATTCGTAGATCGTGGCGGCTGACCAATCGAAATGAAAACAAGTAAGAGACAAAACTTGGGTAGTCATGATCACGAGAGTATGGTTCTATCACACACGTCTAGCTTCGTTCCCTTTTTTTTTTTTTTTTTTTGTATTTTAAAAATATTTTTGAAAAATTTAAATTTTTTAAAATTTTTTATTTTAAATTAATATTTGGTTCTTGTTTTCAAATGATTTAAAAAATAATTTTTAAAAATAAAAAAATATTATTTTAATATATATTTTTTTAAAAAATAATTTAAAAAACTATTGGAAGCAAAACGGACTCTTCGGTTAAATTATTCCCAACCATAATTCAGATTCCAAGACTGGATCATGGGTTGGGCCCACTTTAAAATCTTTAATAAATCTACATCCAACCACCACCCTATATTTTTTTTTAAGCATAGCTATGGGTGTTTTTAGACATTTGGCATAGCTGTTATTATTTTGACCTTTCACGTTCTGTATTATTTTAAATATCATGTTTTTTAATTAAAAAATATACATCTTATTTTTTAATTTTAATATTTTTATTTATTTTATCTTTTTTAAAAATAAATCAAAATAATATTTTTTTTATTTTTTAAAAATTAATTTTGATATCAATACATTAAAATGATCTGAAAACATTAAAAAAATATTAATTTAAAATAAAAAAATAAAAATTAATTTTTTAAAAATTCTTTTAAAATATAAAAAAAAAGGTCTATAAATCTCACAGGCTTGCAAAGACAGGCCCAGATGTCAAGGCTCTTTTTATCTTCTTACCTAACTAAAAAGACAAGCAATGCATTGTTTGCTTCTTTTTTTTTTGAGGGAGACAAGCCATTTGCGGTCAGACTCTAGAATCTTATCGTTGTTATGGTGCCAAGAGACTTGGGGTGGGGGTTTTACTATAAAAAATTAATTTTTAATTTATTTTTAACCAAAAAAATTCATAAAAACTCATATAAATCACTTAACAACTCCAAAACACCTCATAATCACAAAAAAAAAAAGAAAAAGAACTTCATCTACGTTATATATATTTAGAGAGAAAAAACACCTTTAATGAATTCCTCTTGACAAGAAAAACCTGTTAAAACATAAATCTTTATTTAATATGGCCAAAATGTGACAAAATGAAAACTTTCTCTCATCCGCTGTTTTCTGATGAGTTTTCTTTTTTCTCTCTGATTCACGAGCTAAAAAAATTAACAAAATATATTTTTTTGATGAAAAATAGAAGTTCTACAAATTTTGAGAATGTCAGTTTTATATTTTCATCTTTTCATTTTAAATTTTATTTTCTTAATTCAATTAAAAGTTTTATCTCATGGAATTAAATTCAAAAAATAAAACCAAAAAGAAAAAAAAGTAAGGATGATATTAAAAAAAAATAAAAAATAGCTTCACCGTTGACAGGAAGGCCATTCTATTAGCCGCGAAGGTAACCGGCCAGTGGCATTATTTTCTTACATCTGAAACCGTTTTCGTCCTGCGTGCATTTGATTTCATAATTTGTTTTTCAACCCCTTCATGATTCCTGTTTTCGTTTCTCTTTTTTCAACCATACGGCGTCGCTGTGGCTAGTGGTGTGCTGTTGAAGTGTCACCTTAATTGAATCCTTTTTCGTCCTACGTGCGTGTTGATTTTGTGATTTGTTTTTTCACATCACATTGATTATATGTTTGGAAATTTAATTTTGTTAATAATAATGAAAGTTATTAAATTCAGCACAATAAATTAATTCAAGACTTTATAAAATTAATTTAATTGACCTAACAAGTTAATTTATAATCAAAAACCAAAACACCAATGATCCAATTTTATTTGCAGTTGACCCAATCCTACTAAATAGCTTCTTAAATTAGTTTCTATCTCAAATACCTTATTATATATCTATTGTTTTTTGTTTTTGTTTTTTTTTAAAGCAAACAACTATATAAGTGTTATTTTTATTTTTATATAATCTTATATTTATTTTAATTATTTTCTTAACACCGACCGGGTCTTGGATTATTAGTTATTGAGTTAATTCATTTGTTATAATGTTAATATTTTTATTAAATAAGTGTTAATTTTTTTTTTTTATTCTCTGATGCGTGACTCATCTGAGTTTAGATTGAATTTACCGAGTCGAACTCAATAAAATAATTGATTTTTACCATGTCAACTTAAAACACAGTACAGATAAGATTCGGAATCATAAGTTTTTCTAGTCAACTCAAGTAACCAAACCGGTTTATCCAAATTCCTAGAAAAAGACAATCCGAACGGCAAGGAAGACACGATCTTTTGCTCGAGAAAGACGAGGAACTTGGCCAAACGAATATAAAGAAACAGCCAATGTGCTGTCAGCCTGTCGCTACCACTACTAACCACCACTACATTTTTCACTACTTAAAAGAGCCGAAGAGATCTACAAATTTTTTGTACCAAGAGAGCAGCTAGCAGTCTTTTTTGTATCTTAGTTGCTACAATGGATGGAGAGAAATTCTCAGTCGAAGCAGGGAAACCAATTCTATGCAAAGGTAAGCAAAAACCCTTCTCAGCTGTGCGTGTATACACACAAATCTTGCTTTTGAAAATATATGTTCATAACATGTAGCTTGAAACTGTACAGCTGCGGTGGCTCGCAAACCAGGAGAGCCTCTCGTAATAGAGGAGATAATCGTGGCTCCTCCGAGTCATCATGAAGTTCGTGTTCGAATTATCTGCACCTCTCTCTGTCAAAGTGATGTCACTTTTTGGAAATTGAAGGTTTTCATCTTAATCTGATCAATCTCAGAATCTCTTTCTACTTATGGAAAAACAGAAAGCACAGCCACAACAATATATTACAACTTTTATTTTAACTGTGTGCTATTTGTCTGTCACTTGTTGAAGGATCTTCCTGCTGTTTTTCCAAGAATACTTGGCCATGAGGCTATCGGGTAAGTGAAAAAACACCATCCACTTCTTTTCCTCACGCTCACTGGTTCATGGCTTTCATCATTCTTCAATGGATTCCGTTTTCTTTTCCAATGGTATAGTAATTTGTAAATATTTGAATAATATTATGATTACTTGAACGGCAATTCTGATGTGGACTGCATGCTACAAATGGACACCTCTCCCTCACCAATCACCCTCTAGCTAACGTCTAATCCTGACATGAACCGCAATTCAAACTATTCTTAATAGTTTAATCCAAGTAATTTTCAGCATCCACATGTTTCCATTTTCTTAATAGATCCAGGCCCCGAAGGCTGTAGCTTTGACAGCTACAACTAACCTTCTGTTGCCATTGACTGTGCCCTCTCATGGCCAATACAAAACCATGTATATAGAAATACAGTATTGACCGGTGATTATTTTGAAAACAGAAACTTATTTGCCGTTCACGATTCAAAGATTCAATGCATTGAAAAGGGAGTTTAATAATATTCAAATTTGTATTCTTGTCAAATAATCAAACAGTTATTTTTTCCTTCCTAGTGAGCATTGACTGCTTCACTATAAGCTTATCCGAACCAACTCTTTTGCCAGCATAGAGAAGAAGGGGATTGACTTGTTGTTTGGGATCATTTTCGTTCGTTTTCTATTTTTGCTTTCGAAAATGTAAAAGTTAATAATGGGGTTTTAAATCCAAATAGAGTGGTTCCAAAACTTATTATAAATTAAATACAATTATTTGTTGTTAAGCGTTGTATAAAACAGCTTTGAGCTTATAACGATAATACTATCATCTTTGATGGGCTCGGATGCGATTTTTTATCTTATTTTTATAATTCATAGAGTATTGAATGCTCTGAATTTTTTTCATATATCACTACCCTACACTACATATGAAGATGACTTTCAGATGGTTTCCAAACTTTTTTTTTTTTTGAGGCCGAGAATTTTAAACTGCGTTTGTTTCATGTAGTGATCAATCACTAGAATTTTGTGGTTTGGCAAAAAAACAGCTGCCGCAAAAAAAAAAAAAAAACAAACACACTCTAGTTAGGTGTCAGGTTATAATTTGCTGCTTTTGAGCATGCTTCTGATCATATGCATGTTTGGTCAACTAACACAAGTTCCAATTCTTTTTATGTTAATGTAGAGTTGTGGAGAGTGTAGGGGAGGATGTAGATGAGGTCGTCGAAGGAGATGTTGTGATTCCTGTATTCTTGCCAGATTGTGGAGATTGTGCAGACTGCAAATCAAAAAAGAGTAACCTTTGTTCGAAACTTCCCTTCCAGGTCTCTCCTTGGATGCCTAGAGATAAGACCAGTAGATTCACCAACCTAAAAGGAGAGGTTCTATACCATTTCCTAAATGTATCGAGTTTTAGTGAGTATACAGTGGTGGACACTGCCCATATTGTAAAGATTGATCCTTCAATCCCACCAAGTAAAGCATGCCTACTCAGTTGTGGAGTATCAACAGGTACGGGAATCCACTGACTCGTGATATAAAATTACAATCTCCCTTGTTGCAAAACTCTGGCACATTTTGTCTAATTCATGTTTGGTCAAGTCCATTAAGACTAGTGGTGATTTAGTTGAGTTCTCTTGAAATTTTACAGATCTCCAAACTCCCTGCCATGAATTCTTGACTATCTTGCTTACACTGTTTTCAACCATTTCCTATGCATGTATTGTTTGGAGAAACGGAGCTGGTTTTAAGTTATGCATTTGGACAAGATAGCCGAACCTATGTGTTTATCTTCACCTGGAGTTACTAATATGTTTGTGCCTCTGAATGCATCATTATTTATTATTTATTAGAGACTAATATAAATTATATTTTAAGATTTCATTTAATAATTTAAGATATTAGATTGAGATGATTTTTTGATATGGTATCAGAATCTTGATGACCAAATAATCACGAGTTCGAATCTCACTATCCTTATTTATTTGATAAAAATTAAACACAAGGTAATATGATCTATGCAAGTTTCAAGCTCAAATGATTTTTACTTGAGGAAGCGTGTTAGAAAATAATATAAATTATATTTTGATATCTTATCTAATAATTTAAGTTATTGGATTAAGATAATTATTTAATAGAATTGCAATATTGACCACGAATTGGTTTTAGGGGTTGGAGCTGCATGGAGAACTGCAAATGTTGAGGCAGGGTCAACTGTTGTCATATTTGGGCTTGGGTCAATCGGCTTAGCAGTATGATCACTGTTTTACTCATCTATCTCTTTTCTGATTTATATGCTAGGCTGCTGGGATAACGTCATGGCTATTTGGTTGTTCTCTAGGTTGCAGAGGGTGCCAGAATAAGCGGCGCTACTAAGATTATAGGGGTGGATGTGAATCAAGAAAAGTTCGAAATTGGCGAGTACTTTTTATGGGCTCATTGATGCTATTTTTTCACAAAATTTCATAGATTGAAATCCTAGGACGTGAACCACTTCTTTAAATGAGTACACATGCGCATTTTGTTAAAGAATAATATAGAATTATTTTTTTGATATAATATCAAAACTTTAATGGTAAAATGGTTATGGTTTTTGCATTTGCATTTGTCGATAATCATGAGAACAAGGGTTGGCTAGGATGGATCACAAGCAGTTTATGTCATCAAATTAATGTCAGAGTGTATTGCATGATTTATGCTTGATGCTTTATTTTCATTTCCACACAGCAAAAAAATTTGGAGTCACAGACTTTGTCAATGTTGGAGAATGCGGGGATAAACCTGTGAGCCAGGTTTTCCTCTCAATCCTTTTACCTTATTGTTTATTTTCTACATTAATAATCTTGAGTTGGAAAGCAATTGGAAAGAGCTGAAGAAGGGCGTGTTCGTCTGCTAGCTTGAGATGAGATTTTGTCTCAAACGGCTCTTGCTTTATGAACGATGGTTTGTGCTTGTTGTTTAAGGGAAACACGTTAACTGCCTGTTAGCTAAGCTCATGCCTTAAATGCAAGGAATAGATAGCTTTTACTAGATTCAGAGGCTATGGCATGCTTTCAACCTGATTTCTGAATACAGAAGTAACTTGTGATTTCACAGCTTCGAGATGGGATCCCTATAGCATAGAAATGCATTTTTTCTAAAATTGCTATAATATGCTTTTTTAAAGAGCACCTAGAAGTCTCCCCTTGTAGTTTTCTCCTTTCTCTGAGCAAAAATAATGGAGGGGTAAAAGGGTGTTTGGAAAAATCAGGATTTATAATTTTTGACATAAGTGCTTCGCTCTCCGATCACTGAGTAGTTCATTCTGAAGTGTTTTCTTCTTACCATGTTGAACAGGTGATCAATGAAATGACTGGTGGGGGAGCAGACTATTGCTTTGAATGTGTTGGTTTGGTGTCCTTGATGGAGCAAGCATATGCTTGCTGTCGAAAGGTCTCGCTTCCAAAATGCCATTTCATTTATGTCAATGTTCTAGTCTTCCTCTAGGCTTCTGAGGATTTACTCTACGCTGGAGCTTAACACAGTTGTATAGGCAGTAAAGACAGTTTTGTTTATTTACATGATTGTGTATGGTGGGTAATCTTGTTATTTGCAAATCATTTTGTAATTCAGGGATGGGGAAAGACAATCATCTTAGGAGTGGAAAAACCAGAGTCACGGATCTCCCTTCCGTGTGCGGATGTCCTTCTGAGTGGGAAAACCCTCACTGGAGCCTTGTTTGGTGGTCTCAAAGCTAAATCTGATATTCCAATTCTCCTAAAGCGTTACATGGACAAGGTGAACTTTTCTTTTCTTGCCTATCATGGCTTAAGTAAGACTGTCGTTATCCAACAATATAACTGGCTTGATAATGTAACCTCCTTTTTTGTTTTTGCTATTAGAGGCACAATATTGTGTGTACATGTTACAGTTTCGAGGATTTTCCTCGTCCCAAGTGGTCATATAAAGCATTTAAGTAGTTATTTTCCCCTTGGTGATTTATGCTTTGGCATGTTAATTCTAAAGTGGTTTTGCAGATGCGTGCTTGCTTACAAAGTGTTTGTTCTCTTTCAGGAACTGGAGTTGGATAAGTTTGTGACCCATGAGGTCAATTTTGAAGACATTAACAAAGCCTTCGATTTATTACTCGAAGGAAAGAGTCTCCGATGTGTAATTTGGATGGACAAACAAGCAAGCTACTCCAAAGGTGTTTGTATAGCATGATTCTTGAAGGCTCTCATTTAAGCGTCTGCCCTTCTATTTGCACGATGTTTGTGGGGTTTGATCTTCAAACAAATAAAGGCAGAGTCTATTAGAATATCAATAAAAGCATAGTTTGGATTCAGGGAAGCTCTTTTTTATTTTTTATAACAACGAACATTTAATACAAATCTCCTCGATTATGATACCGTAAATGCACTAGATGCTCCGGTGAAGTATTCAATGGGGGAGTGTTGTGCTTTCTTAGATGACCCAAAATGCCTTAGCCGATAAACTCCAGAGCTAGCCTCCTCTGGCACCTCCCATTCGATGGTTGCTAAGCTAGTGTAGAGACTGCTATTGTCCAATTTCCACTTGAAATACAAGCAGAAATCATCATCATCATAAACTGGAATCCATCGTTGTCCTTGGAGCTTCTCTACGGCTGCAAATGTGCCTTCTGTTAATAGATCATTCCTCGCGTTAGCACTCCAAAACGTGGCGCTTGGTCTATTCCCCTTTTTGAATGAACCTCCTTTTGGTTCACTGACATCTTGTTTAATGTCACCAAACTTTTTACCCCCGGGGAGCGAGTCTGGAAATGGATCAGCTAAGAGTCTGAGTACTTTCGAGGAAAGATCTGGCGGTGACCAGTCTGCTGGTTGTAGGACACCCCTCCCCTTGGCCATTGCCAGTGCTAGGTGGTTGAATTCTTGAATGTATGCTGATAATGTGTGAGGACCATAGAGTGTTGAAGCAGCCTGCACGATTCATTATTAGCTTGCAAAATCACAATAGGCTCAGCATGTGGCTAGCAATATATATGTTTTTTTTCCAAAAAAACATTTTCAAGTTATAGTTTTTGACACAGGCATGGATTCTGATCAAATCGGTTAAGTGAAAGCCACACATAAGATTCATGGGACTCTTGTCTTGCTACTCTTATAGCCTCATTTTTTTATCTCATAATGAGACCAAAAACGTTCAATGCCTAGACTTATTGTCTCTGGCGAACCCTCATAGATGGTTTTGTATTACTCCCCAAGGCATACCTCATATCTTTGTTGCTCGTATTCTTCAAAAGTCGCAACATACTGAGAGTAAGTGTTTGTCAGGCCAGCTATTACAACGTGGGTCTCGTCGTCAAACTCTCCTCCTCCATTACTTACCAATGTCTCCTTTACTGCTTCCCTCAGTCGACGACCAGCCATTGTCGTGAGCTCTGCAAATGTCAAGAGCCACGGCAGCTTGTTTTTTGGCACAAATTGCAAATCAAGTCATTTCATTACCGAGGGAAAGAAAACAAACCTCCTGGAACCGAAAGTATGATCAATTTTCCCAGCCTAAGAATTTGAATAGGAAGAATTTCTGGCTGCATAAGATTGAAGCAACAATTAATTGAAAATAAATCTCTACTAGGCAACACATGCGGACACTCTAGCCAATCCAGTCACAGTCCTTAATGTCTTACCGTCCACGCATAAGGTTCAAACATTTCTCCCGAGGATAGTAAAACAGCCTTGGGCTTTTGGCATTCCACCTGGAATTGGCTTGGTTCTTTTAAGAGGTCCCTCACTTTTTTCCAAAGCTCGTTGATCTGTAAGCATTGGTTAAATCAGTTCTCATGCACACAGCCACCCTAACAAGGATAATAAATATTCTACTGTCTGTTTACACGTAAAATCTAAAGTAAAAGGTAAATATTAATTTTACATGATACTCTTTCCAAAATCATTTAATGAAAGAAATTCTTTCCAATAATGTATTCCGAAAAAACCATTCAAGGAAGCTTTAAATAGCCAATAAACATTTTTTTTTAAATGAGAATAAGGTCCTGACCTCTGTATCACCCTGCTGAAACCCGAACATGCCAGGCCCATCTGTGGTTCCAGCGGCAAAACCTGGACCAAGGGCTGCAGGACAAGTCCTAACCTTTGTCTTTCCACTTAGCTCCACTTCTATTTCACTAAAGTTTTGGTACACATGGCGATAGTCGACCTTTCCAGTCAATTCCTTGGTGGCAGACATGAACAGATCAACGGCCTTGTTGAACTGCCTCTCTCCAATGATCTTTGTGCTCAGTATATCATCTGGGTATCTGATGAAAAAATCCATGGAGTCAAGCCTAAGCTTATTAATATTTAAGGGCTCATTTGATTTAAGTCTAGTTAGTGAAAGCTTTGGTACCCAGGTCCACGGCCTTTGCAGAGGGTGACATCTCCATGGCATGAAGAGTGGTTAAAGTCGCAAGGCTTTCCACTATCAGTACAGAATGCTCCTAGCACATTTGGGCTGATGTCTCCAACATTTGATTGACAAAATGCCCCTACAAACTGCGACCCATCACTTCTCCTCGCCTTGAAGCTTCGGCTAGTTGAATTATCGCATGGTTTTCCTCCCGTAGCCTTGATGGATCGCACTTTCTTGATCAATTTGCTTATATCTACCACACACAAAACAAGGTAGATGCACATAACGGACCAACCCATGCTCACATTATTACACTAACTAAAGATTAACATGTAACCAAAGAATTCATTTCCTCATCTTCCGCATCAAGTAGTATAAATTCATATAAATTCCTTACAGATGTGTAATCTATAATCACAAGACTCGATTCAGTCTGGTGGATTATCTTATAAGCTCATTAACTCGAGATTTAATTCAGGTTGTGCCACTAGAAAAACTTTAAATTGATCCTTAGTAAGTTCTAACAACTAGAGATTCTATTCTAGTAAACCGTGAGAAGTGAGCCTTGAACCATGGTTTCACCGGTGAGCATCGGGTCCTTCAACTAATGAGCTATCTTTGTGGGATGGTATAAAAATCAAATGTTGCAGAAGATGAAAATGCTTACTTGAAGGCGTGGGCACGCTACGTGATGAGTTGGATTCGGTGGAAGTGAACCAGTCCTCAAAAAACCTAGCGGCAGCACCCTTGTTGTCTCCACTGATGAGTTTATTGTCTCTAGACATTGAGGTTCCATGAGTGGCGTACCAGCTGAATGCTCCAATGCTCCTACCACTAGCACTATCTACAAACTTCAAAAGGGTCATTTCTTTGTCAACATTGGCTGGATATCGTGCTCTCTCTTCCGCTGGGTTAAGTAGATATGCACTTGGACTCCTATTTATTCCAGCATTTTCAACGACCCCTGAAAATTAAAACAAGAGCAATGCAATTTGCCATGTGTTTTCGAACTGGGAAAGCAGTCTAGTTGCAGAATCTACGCAGGCTCACTTCATAAATGGAAAAAAAAAAATGCTTGATTAACTTGATTACCTGTGTTAATGAAAACTGAGCCAGGCTTCAGATTCTCGTGGGCTTGAACTACGCTTTGCTCAATTGCATTGACAAGGGCATCAAAAGATTGTTGGACAAAGCCTAGAGAAGTAACATGGTAGAGTAAATATTGCAGATACCCTCCAGGCCCAGCATGGGTATGAATGCCACTGATGGCCAAATTTTCTTTCGTGTACAAAGTTCCATACCTTCAGATTAATCACCAAAATGACAGGATTATTATGATTATTTATTAATCAAATAACTTCTTTATCTTGTGTCATTTAATAGAATTGCTTGCCCTTTATTTTACCTTGATCTTAGTCTCTCGAGTACTTTAACAGTCACAAGCTGTGAAGCCATGCCAGCATCAAGATTGACAAAAGCAAACCTTGCCCTCTGGTCATTCTGATCAGCCACAATAAAAGCCCTGGCTCTTAACCTGAAATGCACGCCAGCACTGTTCTGTTCCATGCTAGCATAACCCATCATGTTAACCTCGGCAGCAGGACCAGTCATGTCATAACTCCCCACCCCGATCAAGTATTCGCCATTAATGACTCCTATAATGGCAAGGGCAACAAGAAGTAAAAGAAAATGGGAGTCTCGATATGATTTCCTACTCATCATTTCTGTCTAATTACAAATTCCCATTGCCTCTATAGTTATATAAAGGAATTGGAAGCTTTGAGAGTTTCTTGGATTCTCTTGTGATGCTAAAATTTCTTAGCACTTAGTGACTTGATTCATGATCAGCTTGTTTTCTTGTTAGGGTCTTGAGTTATCACAAGGTATTTCTTCTTGGTGTAGTCCGTTCGAGGATATCATCAAGGCATGTTTTCGTCTATTGTTTTGTGCAATGATGCTCTTCGGCGGCCAAATAAGCATCGCTTGCAGAATATCATGGACCAAAGTTAAATTATATTATTGAGTGGTTCTGTAGATTCAAGTATTATATTATTTGACGGCTACATGGTGTTATTAAAGTTACTCTAGCATCATAGATTAATCTGGTAATCTATCGATTTAATATTTAATATTTAATTTTAATTAGAATTTTAATTAAATTATATAGAATTAGTTAACTCAGTCAAACCTAATTAACCTCATAAATTAATTAATTTGAGTTGAATTTTTTTTAAAATAAAATAAAATAATATTATTTTAATTTTTAAAAAAACAACACCATTTTTACATCATTCAAAGTCATCCAACCAATCCATGACGTGATACCCTGGTCCTATAGCCCATCCTTCTATCTACTTGTTCGTTTTTCATAAGAATTTAATTGTTTCTCTCTAAAATATCTTCCATCTCTACAAATTCTCAGATCTCATAAAAAAAACAGACAATTAAAAATGCTTTGGAAAAAGGGTGATGTCGAAATCCCAAAAGAATTACAAGTCTAAATTATTTTATGAATAAAAAAATTAACTTAAAATTGAGACCTCCAAAATGCTTTATTGGGCTTTTTAATTGCTTCGGCCTATTGGATACACTGAATACTCCATGCTTGGAGCAACATGTAGTGTGTGTTTGGTATTGCGGTAACTTTTATGGTTGTAATTTGAAAAAAATTGTTTTATAAAAAGTATTTTTAGTTGAAGTTGGTTTGAAAAAATAGGTGTTTGGTTAAAACTGTGGTTGAAATTGAGGTTGAAGAAAAAGTAGTTTAATGTGTTTTGTTAAAAAAATGCTTTTCAAATTGAGGTTATAAAATAATTAAAATATACATATTAAAATTGATGATTTTTAATTTAAATATTGTAGATTTAACTATTACTATTACTTCATGAAATAAATAATACTTTATATAAAATATTTTTTATTATGCCTTTAAACCATCTACAATTCCATTACGTACAAAATTCATTCAAAAAGAACTACAGTTTCTATAATTTTTTAAGCGTGCAATAAAATTAGATAAAATATTATCATGAATAAAATTAATTTGATATTACAGTCGAGTGAATTTAATTCGTTCTATACTAGTTTTTCAGGAAAAAAAATATTGTTTACATAACAATGTAAAACTAGTTTTTTTAAAAAAAAATATATACAAAAATTATACACATTATATTAAAAAAAAAATTACTCGAACAGTGCAAGTGAATTTGCACTGTTGGCGTGCACAGTGCAAGTGAATTGCACTGTGCACGCGAATATAAAATTTAAAAAAGCAGCCAGGAGCTGCTTCACGAATGTCGCGTTTAAAACGTGAATTGACATGGATCCCATCAATCATTTTTAGTGTTTTTAATATTACCAAACGCTTAGCTCCTGTGTTTTAATTGAAACATAATCTCTACCACGTAAACAGAGCCTACGAATCTTTCGTTGCTGGACTTTTTCCCTCAAGACCATTACCATTTTCGATTATTGCCCATTATCGTCAATCCTTGCTGTGTCATAACTTGCCATCAACATTTAAGGTGTCTAAAGTGCATAGAAACCTTTTAAATCACTCCAAGTTGTGTGAAGTTTGTCCTATGTCCTCAATATATTCAATAGAAGGCGCGGTCTAGAATAAACACATCATTTTCTCACTTCAAAATCACAATTTCTCCACCTCAAGCAGCTATTTTTTTCCGACCCGTAGAATCCACTGTAGGGCCCTTGAAGCCAGCCAACGTTCATGGAGGTAAACAGCTGATCAGAGAAATGTCACTGGCTGTTTTTCCTTTCTTCATCTGTCTATGGCCACCAGAAAGTTCTAGGATTTCTAGTTACAACTGCATCGCTCTTTCTTCT
>Ga0325414_1005612_pt1 | contig 13277 bp, 13 predicted proteins | sample PopdelMetagenome_8_FD_206183 | JGI IMG/M metagenome (GOLD analysis project Ga0325414, IMG submission 206183) | Populus deltoides microbial communities from Bellville, Georgia, United States - Leaf-PdKOR-R3 | ecosystem: Host-associated > Plants > Phyllosphere > Phylloplane/Leaf | place: USA...
ACAAAACTTCAAGAAATATAACTTGTTGTGCTGATATGAGGAAGACTTTTTTTTGGGGGGGAGGGGGGCTGGTTGTTTGCAGATGGGGAGAGTTGGGATTAGGAAAGAAGAAGGAGAAATAGGGGAGCAGAGAGTCGGCAGAGCTGACATATATTAACTTTTCCCGACGGATTCACCGACGGAATATCCGTCGGTGATCACGTCTGTGATTCTGACGGAAACATAGACACGTCACCGTACGGATCTGCCATTTCAAATCCCTCGATGAGTCCGTCGGTAATGTAAACGGCGCACCGGTCACGTCATTGTACGAGCTGTCGTTTTTGAATCCGTCGGTGATGTCGTCAGAAAATAAATGACCCGCCAAAACCTCCACGTCAGCGACCCGCCTTTTTTTAATTCGGAAACTTTTCCGTCCGTAATTCCGTCGGTAGATACCGACAGAATTACGGACGGAAAAGTTTCTGTCGGTAGTTACCGACTGAATTACGGATGGAAAAGTGTCCGTCGGTAATTCTGACCTCAAATTACCGACCGAAATATTCCGTCGGTAAATCCGTTGGTATTTAACGAATTTCTGGTAGTGAACCGAACATTCATTTGAGTATAGCCAACATGTTTACCTAATAGCTTCACTGTGAGTCACTCCAAGGGTAACATGGATCGACGAAAGTTTCATCATCTAGGAAAATCTTTGGAAGTAATCGATTTATGTTTTCATATTCAATACGAATCAGTTGATTCGCCACCAGATCCACTATTTCCCGTGGTGGTGGAGGAGCTTTCATTCCTAGCTCCTTGTCACGGTATGACATCTACACTTCTTGGTATTTCTCATGCTTCCTATACCCGTTGGCACCACCTATGGTGTCAGGTGGCTCTCCTGAACAAGTATCCTTCGAAGTTTCTGTCGTCGTAAACTTAACCTCCATGCAGAGAGACACTCGTTTAGTTCTTTATTTAATTATATTATATGATAATGAAGATAAATGCTTGACATGTGTGTGGGGTAACATAAAGAAAATTTGCTAAAATTTAAATAAAAAATAACTATAATTTTATTGGAAAATAAACTAAAATTCTAATGGTATTTAAAAAAATAATAAACTAAATATATTTTTAATTAATTAAAGAAATTAATAAACTAAATATATTTTTAATTAATTAAAGAAATTAATAAAGTAATAAATATAATATGTATTTAGTTATTTAATTTCAAATTAAATAAAATTTGAATTAGAAAAATAAAAAGCAAAAAACTATCAAGCATGCCTAAAAGACCCAACATGCCTAACCCAATGAAATTTAGACATATGGTGTATGGGTCTGACAAAATAGATTAGGTGCATCTAATATATATATATATAACATGTTATCTATAAATAAAAAGGTGGCTTGAAAATTAAAATGCATATTTTTTGTTCAAAAACCTAATTTCTAATTTATTTTCTTGTAGAGCACTAGAAAAATACTTTTATAACATTAAAAAAATGATTTCTCAACTAAAAAATTTCAAAAATCAATTAAAAACACAATTAAATAGCAAAAAAAAATGTCTCAACTCTGATATACTTCTTCCAACAACTTGAAACTGAAAACCTCCTCAATAAAACTCTTCTTATCAAAATAAATACTTTGACATCAAATTTAAACATTTTTTTCTTTGAATTATGACCAACCTGTCTTTTTCTCTCTTATCTATTGTTTTTTAGCATCTTTCTCTTTTTAAGAATTGAGTAGGGGTGAACATTTTATGTTCGGTCTGATTTTGGGTCAAAATAAATAACCAAACCAAAAACTAGTTCGAACCGACCATATTTGGTTTGGTTTTTTCCCTTCAAAACTAGTTTAAACCAAAATTATTTTAATTGAGCTTCTTTTTTTTGTTTTTTCACTTGCCATATTTTTAAAAAAATCTATTTTCATCATGTTTTTATTTTCATAACTTTATATCTATTTTCTGAGAAATCTTGACTTTCTCAACAGGCATGGTTCTTTCTTAAACCGACTAGGCATGCATGATATCCATAAATTCAACCCCAATTTTTTTTGTTAGATCCCTGCTCAAAAATTAAACTTCAAAAAAAAATACATAAAAGAAAAGAAAAAAAATAAAAAAGTCATTTGACTAGGAAAGAAACATACAAAGAGAAGAACAAAAGATATATATTATTGAAATGTAAAACCATCAAAACATTATTATTTGAAAGAAAAGAAACTAATTATAAATAATTTACATAGATTCTCACCATTCATTAAGTGCTTAATGTTTTTATACGCCGTCTCTTAGTAAACAACCAAATCTAATTTTCAATTGTTATCCTCACAAGACCAATATCAAAGAGAACACAAAAAAACCTTTCACTAGTTCAATATAATAATCTTTTTTCAGTTATATGTGCATGAAAAAATATATAATAATTTTAAAATTACATGAGAAATAGAAACAAGGATAAAAAAAATTAAAAGCAATAGTAAAAGGGAGCGTGCCTTTGATAAGAAGACTAAAAAAATTAAAAGTAAGAGTAAAGGGTAGCGTGCCTTCGATAGGAGGAATGAGGAGCATGGAGGAGGAGCTTAACAATTAGAACAATAAAGCATAAAGGAAAATTAGAGAGAAAAGACACGAAGAGCAAAGAGAGTAGGGCGACTAATTTTGTCTGAAGGAATGCTATTTTTTTTTGTTTCAATTTTAGTCCTTCATTTTCAATTTTTATGCAATAATAAAATCAAATTCTTTTTTTATATAAAATTAAACATCAACCCATTATATAAAAAACACACATAAAAATATATTAAAATAAGTTATCAACTTCAAATCTCAATCAACATAATATTAAAAAATAAATTAAAACAAAATAATAATAACCAAGGAAAAATAAAAAAAGAAGGAACAGAGTCGGCACCCCATTTTCTTATAAAAAAAAAAAAAGGATAATATCTTCTTCTTTTTTTCAATTTTGATCCCCTCTTTTTCAATCTCTTGCTAACAATAAAATCTAATTTTTTTTCATTGTCTAAATCCCAATAAAATACCTCGTAAAAAATAAATAAAAGGCATTCATTGTCCAAATCCCAATAAAATACCTCGTAAAAAACATGGAATACTAATATTAAACAATGCCAAGAGGCTGCAAGATTAAAACATAGAAGCATTACCCTAATAAACAAGAAGGCTAAGCATGAAGTCAGGCGTCGATCGGGATTCCATGCCGAGCGCTTTAGGACGCTGCAGGATTATTGATAGTCGGGCGGATCGCCATTACGGTTCGCAAAGTTTAGAACGGCCCAAAGAGGTCTCTGTAGTGTTTAAATTTAAATATTCGACAAAACTACCTGATCAAATTAAATTTCAGGAAAAAGAAAAAGAAGAAAAGAATTATACTCTGCAACTAGTTTATTGGCCTTTCCAGAGCATGTGACAGGTGTGGGGGGAATTTGGGTTGGCTTCTTGATGGCTTAATCTTGTATGGAAACAACAATGGGCTAGATAACACTACTATAATTACATTCCTCCTACTCTTTTTATCTCATGCATTTATGTTGTGGGAGAAGAAACCACAAATAAAGAAGAAAGAGAGAGACATTGGGAATTCAGGCCAGCTTGCTAATATCCATTTGCATTTTTCTGGGATTTTTTCTTGAAATTTGCGATGCTGCAGTGAGGACAAATATACTCCAGCCCGTCTGTCTTAGCATAGTCCTGCCATTCACCACCAAAAAACATCGAGTAAAATTTAAGATCCGACAATGCAATTTGCATTTCATGCGAACAAAAACAAATAAAAATAACAGTCCTGAAGACTTTTCGATCAATCAATCTAAAAAATGGATGCTCAATTCTTTTTTAAAGACTGCCAATTCGTTCTTTCACCGATCACCGATGATGCATAAGTAAAAGATATATATATCTTTTACAACAAGACCAGGTCCCAAGTTCAATCATAGCTCTAGTTTCAATCAACAACTTTTATCTGCTTCAAGTAATATATCTGAAACACTTAATTTCAAGCAACAATTCTAATCATCAAAGAAGCTTGATCAATTGCATACCTTAAAGGCACCAAGTCCCTGCCTCCTGTCACAGCCGAAGTGAGCCCACTCACCACATATTCCACAGTTAACCCAATCACCAGCTGCGCTACTGTGAATATGATAACTCTAGTGTCAGTACATTGTATTTTCAAGTGCAAATGCACGCACTCATGCAGGGAGAGGGAGAGTGAGAGAGAGAGAGAGACCTGTGACACAACAAGCAACATTCTCCATCTACATCATCATGGGCCAATTCATATTCCAAAAGGTAAGTTTCATAGTGCCTTTTCAGTGTATTGCCAACACCCTATTAAACATGGAGCAAAAAAAGGAAGTTACTCCAACTTGTACACAATAAGCAGTTCAATATTGTACAAAGCAGAAATCATGAGACATAGAAAGCAAGAAATGATCATGCACAGAATAAATTTATGGAACCACCAGAACAACTTTCAGCTGAAGTCTATCATTTACTATAAATAATGTGGTGAAAGCCCATTCCCATCAGTATTACAGGCATTCTGATTTGGTCATCCACAAAAGGAAATATGATGTGATGTATATGCTACTTTCATAGCTATAAACTATACACGGAGATTTTATAATAAAAGCTGACTCAGCAGGTACCAAAATAATGGCATGTAAATGTAGTTAATGAAGAAAATAAATTACAAGGCAGCGGGAAGAAAGCTTGGGGGCAAAGCAACAGAGCATGTTACCAGAATCAAGATGTTAGCTAAACAAACAAGAAAATGTGACAAATTTGAAATATCAAACAGAAAACATTTAACAAACAATTAAATTATGCTAAAATCTACAGAAAATAACACCAAAAGGCACCATATATTTGAGATGGATACATACATCCCAAAGGTTCCAAAGTTCAACAGAAAAGGAATGTGGTTCCGCACTGCTTAGCTGTAACTTTAGCATAGTCACAGTATACGCAATTCAGGTCCACCTCACCAATATTGTGGCCAACTTTAAAGCACTCAACCAACATAAGACATCTCAAAAACCCAGTGTTGTCAAAGGCAAAAGGGGCTAAAGAGAGCCAAGCTTGTAAAATGCCTGAGGCACCAGGCACACGCCTAGGCACTTGCCCGAATGAACCAAGGCAATGTGCTATAAATTTAAAAAAAAAATGTAATATTATATTATATTATATTATATTATATAAATTTAATAAATATATCTTCCCAATTAAGATAGATCATTAGAAAATATAAATACCATAACATGGTCATATAAAGTTATATTTTTCACCCTTAAAAAAAATAAGATAATTTAAAGTAGTAAGTAGCCAAATAGATTAAAAAGAAAAATTAAATATCAATTAAGAAAAAGGACAAATAGGTCAAAACATAAATCAGTTAAAAAAAAAAGAAAAATCCATCAAAAAAAGAACTTCAAGCAAGTGCTAGCCTTAATGCCTTGCACCCACTCACAAGGCACTCGCCTAGGCGGCGCTTCATTGAAATCCAATGCCTGAGGCTAATAAAGGTACTAGGGCCTCGCCTTGCCTAGAGCGCCTAGGCGAGTGCCTCAGCGCCTCTTGACAACACTGTAAAAACCACGAACAAAAATAAGAAGAATTAGAAGTTGGAAAACTTACAGTCATTCTATTAGTCAACGTATGATTGCGCATCTTTGAGAAAACTTGTCCTTTCCAGTTGATTCCATTCCCAACATGAAAACCTCCTCTTGAAACCACCTGAGAACCCACTCATCTTTCAGCACTACAACCTCTGCAGATTTGAATCATAATGTAGCATATAAAAAGGCTCACCTCTCTATACAAGTTAAAAAGGTCGAGGCGTTTTGCATTGAGAATGGCATCAGGAAATTCAGCCAGTCCACCTTGAGGAACAAGACGAGAATGCCCACGAAGAATCAAGAACTGCATTACATCCCTCAAGAATTCCTCCTGCCAGAAAATAAAACAAAGCAGAAAGATGTTTAAAGAATGATTATGATATCAAAAATCTGCATATAAACCACAAGATATAATAGGATTATAGGAAATCTAACTCTCAGATCCAAGATGATAAATGTGTTGCATTGGATTATCAGAATAGTTTGTACATATGAAGCAGAAACTTTCAAGTATCGTAACAAACTTGTTTAATGGAGTAAATTTAATAGCACAGAAAGATGGTCAGTGACTGCTTGGTTGGTCACCAAACATCATAGAAGTTCTGTTAAAAAAAAAGAAAAGAAAAGAAATTACACACCAGGCTACTGACAGTACTTAAACTAGCCACGCATCAAAATCCCAGGACCATCCGTGTCTCTGAGGTACAACACTTAGAAACAAATAACCTCAAACATATTACACATCAAATCCTGCATGGATGTCTAAGTTATAAACTCAAGAAACAAATGACTGGATAAGCAATCTACAAATTAAGATAAAATGAAACCATTCCTAAGCATATAAAATTCATAAAAGCATTGTAAGCAAAAAAAAAAACAGAATTTGTGAATTTAAAAATGACATCTACCTCAGAGCAAGCTTGTATTGGAGATCTGCCACAACCATGTTTCTTCAAAGGCAGTGGATTTAGAGAAATAATCTGCTGAGCCTGATAAGAGTTTGACAATGATTTTCGATGTGTGACAGGTGCAGGCCCAACAACACTATGCTTCGGTGGAGGTGGCAAGCTAGGTTTTGTTTGTTCTCCATCATATCTTTCTGCCTCCAAAAATCCAGAAAATGGTAGCATTTTATGACGACGAGTGTGAGGTATTGGCCTCATTGCAGCAACATACAACTTCTGTTTAAAATTTCCTCCATTTTCACCTCCACAGCCAAAAGTCAAGGGTTTGGTTTCTCGGGAAGGCTCGGATCTTTTTCGACAAGGGGCAGGAGGAATCAACCAGCTAGGATGCCTAGTGAGAACGGGGTTGCGTGGATGGGGATCTTTGCTCTGCTTTGTACAGAAGAAAAGGAGGCGATCAGCATCATCTTTTTCAAAAGAAGCAACTGACAGTCCTTGAATGCTAGCAATTCCTAGCATGACTAAGCTGCGGTAGGTGACATCTGGGGCCAGCTGCCGCAAAACCTGCAATGGCATTCCATAAGTCAAGGCTATAAGAACTCATATTGCTTGATCAGTGTACCTAAGCAAAAGACTTAAACAAAAATTTGTGTAAGTAACTGTAACCAAACAGCTATCCATCAGTTACTCTAAGCAACAGCTTGTTGTTGCAAAACTATATGATACTTTATTGGTATTATTTATCACTCATCCAAGGAATGTATTAATGCAACTTCTTTTCTTCATCCATCAAATGAATTATCTACATCAGAAATTTAACTTTTTTTTCAAGGATAGGAACAGATAGGAAGGCTGTGAGACAATGTTACCTGTGATGCCCAAGTAGGAACCTTCATGGAAACTTCAAAAACACTTGCCCCACAGGCTATGGATGCAGACTTTCGTGGCTCAGATGAAGGTGATTTGCTTTCATCAGAACTGGTCGATGCATGGACTAGCTGACTGTTCTCGATAAGCTCACTTTTAATATGATTCTCTAAAAGCTGAGGCAACAGCACCCAACCAAAAAAAGAAAGGACCAGAAGTTATTGGGCAAGTATAAGAACTTCAGAGAGACCATACAAGCAAGCCCACTATCAACCCTTGCAGAGAAATTTTATCTTTACCTGATCATTAAAACAATTTTGTGCACTGCCAGACACTAGTAGTGATATGTGAGCAGAACTACAGGTTGATAAATCACATCGCATTGTCACTACACCACGAGAAAATGTCCCTGCCTGAAGAGGGGGAGGAGGAGCACTGCAAATGACAGTGAGATTTGTGAGCTAAGCTAATAGAAACAGAAAGCAGTGAGACTAAAAGACATTTAATAACATAGAAGGTGCATTATATTGATTGCAACAATAATTTAGATTAAGTCACAACTAATGTCACATTAAGCTTAAAATGGTGCATGTGTCCACATGTATATGTACATTCATAAGTCTAGCATGTCAGTAGCAATATAAAATAAAAGGGCAAAGAAACAAGCAACTAGGAAAAAAATCATTCAGTACCTTGTGCGATTATGAAGTTTACTCCCACGAATCTGAATGCACACCGTTGCAAAATAATAAATAAATAAGAAGTTGCTTAATACAAAATAGAAGAGATAACTCAAATGAAGAAATATAAATTAGTGATAGCATTTAAGTATAAATAGAAAATATAAAAGCATTTTCCAGTATAACAACTGCTGGAACATAGATTACGATGGAACTTGTTACACTGTCATACTCACCAATAGAATGGCTAACCAACCAATATACTTGCACTCATAAAGGTGACATAAATCTCAGCTAATGCCTAAAACATTTAATACTTCTAATTTAGTGATTTTGACATTTCAATTCTATGTGGACTGAGTGAAGAAGTATGGTATTTATAATGTCTCATAAATTTAGATATGAAAAATCCATGAATAACTAAGATTGTTCTGATGACAAGTAAAAGGCGCATTTATCTGGAGAGAGAAAAAGATGGGAATAATGATATCACAGGTAATATCCTTGGCATCTTCGTGGTTTAATAATCTAGACCCAAGAGATGCTTACTGACTAGAAATTGAGGAACTCGAGAAATAAATACAAAAGCCAGCAATGAACTCACTTCAATGTTCAGGAGAGCATTGAGCCCATCCTCCAAAGATCCCAGCGCACATGCATCCTGAAGAGAGTGAAGATTGTAACCAGTGATGCTACCATGATATATTCAACCAAGCAACAAGAGAATAAATACTCAGAATTATGTAAATCAAAACATACCAATGTGCCTGTCAGTCCACAAACAAGAAACCTCATGGTCACATCATCATCATATATTTTTATAGCAGGAAGAGCCCCAGAAGAGCCTTCTTCACCCTGATCATCTGCCTCAGGGAGAGAAATATCAAACTTCGGAGGATCCCCAAGTAACCGCGGTCCAGGTTTACCGCCACCTTTTTGGCTATTGGAAGCTGGGGTATTGTTGTTCTGTACACAGTAGAGCCTAAAAGATGCATGAGCAAGTTGGAATGCATCACATGTATGGCTGCAAGAACTGCAATGCACAAGAGAACACAAAAGAGGATATGAAATATTCATTTATTTACTTATTTTCACAAAATAAAGAAAAGCACGTTCCATTACTCTGTCAGGGATAATTAGTCCAGCCATACAAATAGTCAAAATATGTAAAGCTCAACATCTGGTCAACACCAACCAAAAATGTTTTCAACATGTAAAGCTCAACATCTGGTCCACAATCTCATGGGAAAATAATTTGCACCCAAACAAATACTTCCACAATTACCAATTTGTCACTGCTTCAAAACATGGATCCATGAGCAATAACTACTAGACCACATATTAGATAGAGCCATCAAAACAATTAAGGATAAAGATGGAACTAAAAGAACAACACATGTTAGAAAAGGTGACTGTACAATGATAATCTTGATGTAAGAGTAGAAAAGCATACCTTTGAACCACTGACAACAATGCTTGACGAAAGTGAGAAGCAGCATAACATGAAAAGGCACTTTTCCAATATATAACATATGGAACTCCCTGCCACATGAAAACACTGGTTCAACAATGATTCATGAGAAGAAATCAGACAAACAATAGATACATACATACATACATATACATACATACAGGTCTTCAAATTCCATGCACCATCTCTTAAATATTTATAATTAGCTTAACCAGTAACTCCATAAAAAAAAATTCAGCATAAATCTTTCCCCAAAGTAACAATAATATCAATAACTTAAAACAAGAAAAAGAAATACAGAACTATTGACGATTAATATAACCTTGGAGTGAAGGGCCTCGGCCAACTTTTCACCATTGGGGATCTCTAAATAAACCTGTACATACGTTTGAAGGTAGATTCAGTGAAATGCTATGATTAATGTTGCAAGCTGCACAATTATATCTGACAGGACTGGAAGATCGACAATGGAGTTCATGTCACTGACATTATAAACAAGAAGCAAGAAGTATAATAACATCTTAATGACCATCACTCACCGTGGGAGGCAACGTGGAACCAAATAATCCACATAAGGATTCTGGAGTGGACAAACCAACACCTGCCCATCTTAGAGATCCAATTTCTTCTCTATCTTCAACCTGCTCACCTTGAAAATACACAATGCTGGGCTCCAGAGACTGCAGCACTTGCCGAAACTCATCAGTGCTCGGATTATTCAGTACCTGAACCTGCATTCAAACAAAAACAGTAACAAACATCAAATCTTCACACATAAAATTTAACTAAAACTCAGAAAACCCATAACCAAAAACGCTGATTTATAGCCCAAAAATTTTAAGACATACCTCAAGCCGCCCAGTAGATTCAAGTTCCGGTAAAGGGTATCTGGGTTTATCATCAGAGAGAGGCAGTTTCTGCTCACCACTTTTACCACAAAGAACAGCAAGGAGAGTGCAATGATTCCTTAAAGGACCTTGAGCATGAAACATCATGCATACATGCCAAGACCCCTCAATATATGTTTGAAAAAATCGACAACGAAATCGCTTTCCCCAAGAGCAGGAGCAATTACGCAATGCTTCCTTAAACCTAGAAACCTCTACACAATAAAATCAAAGAGCAAAACCCTAAACTTTGCTACAAATCTATGGATCCCAACTGAGCAAATCACCAAAAAAAACCCCAAATTCTCGTGTGAAACGCTCAAAACCAAACCTAAAAACACTCCAAATTGAAACTCAGCAACCCAGATGAGAAAGACAAGAAACCGAGCAAACCAGATAGCAAAACTGAGGAATTAGAAGGAAAAAAGAGAGAACCCAGCAGAGGAAGATAATCGAACAACAAAAAGGAACCCTAGATACGAGTTGTGATATACTATATTAGAGAAATAAATCTCTCACGAAAGGACATCTTTTTTTTCCTTTCTATAATTAAAAATCTCTTCTTTGGCCGCCTCACGCACCGAACCAACGAAGAATAAATAAATAAATAAAAATCAATCCCAATAAATGAATTAGAATAGGAAATAGGAAATGTTTTCATTAAAATTCAATCAAAATCTTTTTATTTACCTTTTTATTTTTTCGTTTTTCAAAACCAAAGTGTGAGTTTTAAAACTAGTGTTTTCCTTTAAGCAAATCAAGTCAAAACAAAATCTAGCAAGAAGAAAATGTCTAATAAAAAGAAATAAATGGGGGGTTTGTTTATTTTGTTTCACATTTGATTGGATAACTTTTCTAAATCATTAAAAAAAACAATGTGTGTGTTGTGTATATGACTTTTTGCCCACAAGATCCTCGTATATTAAAAGAACCAACAAACATTTAACTTGTTTACGTGTTCTGAAAGACATACACTCCAGGGAACAAACATCAAACATTTATGTATCAACTTCTTCTTCTTTTCCCTCTTGTGCATGTAGGGAGGTAGTATTGCTTTTGCTTCTGTGCTCCTTTTAGATTAGTTCTTGTCTTGGGTCTCCAGGGAACAAAAGATTAGTTCTAACGTGTTAATGTAATTGCTTTTGTTTTTGTTGTGTTGGGTTTCTTTTCTTTTTCTCCTTGTCTTGGATTTGGAGATGATCACATAAACCCTTGCTATCTTCGTCATTAATCATGACCATGATGATTTATAATGTTTGTTGGTGTGAAAGATGAGTAATCCATACAGATAGATGGTTAAAGGGATGGATCATGTTATTGATTGGATGGCTAAATATAGAACTTGGGCTTGAAGGGAAGGGAATGTCTCAACAATGGAGGGGAAAATAATGTACTGGCTTTAAGATAATTTCTTCAAAGAACTCATTTATGATTATTTTGATTTTAATTTAGAAATTTTTTGCTACAAAAATTAAAAAATATATATTACAAGGACCATTGTATTTATTTAAAATGATATAAAATATAGATATTTTAAAGAATATATAAATAGACTTGTCTCATATTAACTTTTTATTAAATAAGTTTTGAAAAATATTCAAAAAATATATTTGTTAAAAAAAAATAATTTCGATCAAATTAATCTTTTCATTGGAATGTAAAGAAAAGGAATTCTAGAAATATTCCAATGAAAATTCTAACATTTTACTCAAATTAAATTTAAAGAAAATAAATATAAAGTAGACAAGTCAATGCCTAACATGATTTTTTTGTTTTTTTGTATTAACGTGAGTGTTCGGGTCAGTTTACGCGCACCTTTACTAATCCCACGGGTCTTGAAGTTAATGATCATATAAGCCTAACATGATTTTGACAATATTAATAATTCATAAAGATACTATAATTCTTAGTTCTAATGATTCAAAATATATCATCATACAAATCATGCAATAATAAATTTTAACTTTAAAAGAAGTTTTTGATAATTTTATAAATAAGTTTGTGGATATTCACAAATACAGGGAAAGGCACGGTAATAATTGAGTTACTCTTGAATCAATTTATATAATATTGTTATTAATTTTTTGCTGTTAAATGCTTATATTTATGTTTTATTGATTTTGCAGCCAAAGTTATTCAATAAAAAAAAAAAACACTATTATAGACAAGAGAGTTGACACTTGAAAATGAAATCTTCTAGATCTAGTTTAAGTGAAATTAATCAAAAATTTCTTGTCATGCCATTCATTACAAGGTTTATATGTTCTTATATTGTAACTTACTATTTCGAAGCCTTTTTTTTTCTTTTTAATTTAGATTATTGTTTAAATTTTCTTTATAATCAAGCTTTTAAAGAGTAAAGGTCTCAATTGGAATTAGTTTAATGTGTGAATCATAATCTTCTGCAACTCTATCATGTTCTTCATGAGAAGCCTGGTAAAAAGTGTCTTATATCTAATTTGTTTTATTACATTCTTTGTATTTTTATAAGTTTATTTTTATTACTATAATACTTATTATTTGAGACTCTAGATGGTAATATTAAAGGTGATTATGTTGCTCATATCAAGTTTACAATATTGCTAATGTCAAATGGATCAGATCGGATCACATTACATTCTTTACAATAACCTACCAAGATGATATATGATCTTGAAATCAAGGTCTGGTTAGCTTTGGGTATAAAGACAAAGAAGAGAGTGGGAGGTTTTGGCAGAGAATGAGAAGTTATTTTGTAAGGTTTTTAGAATAAAAGAAAGAGGAGGCATTTTTGAAAAATAATTTTCAATGTTAGTTGAAATTGAATTCTTGTAGCAAATTAGAGGGTCTCCCATTT
>Ga0325414_1005613_pt1 | contig 13277 bp, 12 predicted proteins | sample PopdelMetagenome_8_FD_206183 | JGI IMG/M metagenome (GOLD analysis project Ga0325414, IMG submission 206183) | Populus deltoides microbial communities from Bellville, Georgia, United States - Leaf-PdKOR-R3 | ecosystem: Host-associated > Plants > Phyllosphere > Phylloplane/Leaf | place: USA...
TATTTGCTAAACAAGCATTGAATTTGATCAAATATTTAAGTTATTGTATTTTTTTTAATGTTCAAAAAACCATATTGTGTCATATTAGAAATTTGGAATATGCATATAAAATAAAATTCACAACTATCTTTCATATATAGCACTATATCATTTGTCTGCGCTATGTTGTGAGCCGAGTCAATTTTACTTAAATGCAAAAAAAAAAAAGATCAAGTGTTGCTAATGTGTTTTTTGATAGGAACAAATTTAAATTGTATGCGAGTTGATTTGATGTGACATAATAAACTTGATGAATCTAAAAAGCATGGATGATTGGTAAAAGCATAGTAGTCAAAACAAAACTAAAGACATCATTTTCTTAAAATATTGAGATAACAACATGTGTGGATTGACCTGAGTGAACTTGGGTTAACCTAACAAATCCATGACTTGGGTCATGAGACCATAACAACCCTATAAAAAGAAAACTAAAATAAATTATAAAGCATAATTCTTAATCAACTTAGTGTTGAAGGATGAAATTGAAAAAAATAACAAAAGGACCAAAAAATCAATCTGAGTCAGCACATGTTACCCAACCAAACTCGCAATCTAGGTCATAAGACTAGGATAGCCTTATAGAAAACAAATCAAAATAAATTATAAATCTCAATTCCTTATTGACCTAATATTGAAGGACAAAATTGAAAAGAAAATTTAATCTAAAAAGGACAAAAAAAAGTTTGAGCCAACTTGGGCTAAGCCATAAAACTCGGGATCTAGATCATGAGACCTAGATAACCCCTTATAATTATTATTTGAATGAAATTGAATAAAATAGAAGGAAAAAAAATGATGGATCCAACTAATAAAGGGCATGCACCTAACCTAAAAAGAAAGGGCCTAGCCCATGCGTAAGGACTTTTAGTTCTTTTTTTTGTGTTTTTGTTTTTTTAATATTAGAGGGTAGACGATACATTGTCCACCCTTTAAGTTTTTCTAAAAAAATAATGTAGATGACATGGCATTTATTTCCCTAGAATCCAATGATTGAAGGGTCCCTAGAAAGTTATGGCAAATATATTTTATAACTAAATTTTTTTTAAACCAATTTTGACCTGGAAGTATAAAAAACCTCATAGAGACCTAAGGAAGGATAGATGCAACAAAAAATAAGGTTAGGGATAAGCCAAATAAAGATGGTATGTATGACTGAATATGAAGGATGAAAATGATGACTAAAGGCATATCTGAAGAGGGATGAGTGGAGACTTGAGTCGATTAATGGAGAATAAGGATGCCATCCCAACAGTCGCACATCGAAAATCATCAATTACGCATAAATTTACTATTAATTGGAGCAAAAAATTATAGTTTATTTGTTATCTGGATAGAAGTACTTAAGTAACATTTGATTATTGTTTTGAGATAGAAATAACAGAGATAGTAGAGACAAAAATATGTTTGGATGAAGATATAGAGACAAAGACATAAAAATAAATCTGTCTCTAGAATAATTTTAGAGTGAATTTCTATACTTAAAAAAAAGATACAGAGAGGACATGTCTCTAGAAACATTATTTTTTATTCCTAAAATATCTTATTTTTTTAAATGTCAATTCCGAAATTGTTTAACTAAGATATGTTAGAATAAAAATAATTATGTCATAGTTTTAAAACTCAACTCGAGGGTTAATCTGGGACAAAGCCCGGGTCACGGTTCAAGTTAACCTGAGTTAACTCGAGTCAATATAAAAATAAAAGTAGTTATTATTATAATTTTAAAACCAAATTCAGGGGTTAACCTGTGGTAAGACTTAAATCATGAGTGGGGTTGATCGTTGATCCAGGTCAATGTAAGGACAATAATGATTATTATTATAGTTTTAAAGTTCGACTCAGAGATTGAGCTGAGGTAAGACCCGAGCCACATGTCAAGAGGGTCAACATAAAATAAAAATGATTATTTTTATAATTTTAAAACTTGATTTGAGGGTTAACGTAAGGATAAAAGTTGTTATTATTATAGTTTTAAAACCCGGCTCGATGATCGATCGAGGCAAGACATAAGCCATAGGTTGGAAGAGTCAACACAGGTTGACTCGAGTCAATCTAGAGATAGAAATAGATATTATAATAGTTTTAAAACCTGATTTATGAGTCGACTCGAGATAAGATTCAAGTCACGGGTCGTGAGAGTCAACCTGAATGACTTAATTTTTTTTAAAAAATAATCAAAGCAACCCTGTTTTGACCAAATTTCTTTTTCAAAAAAATCAATGAGTTTTTGACCCGTGTTTTATTATGACTGATTTGGTTTTTTGATCAGGTAAGGTCGAATTAATCATTCGTCTATTTTTTTTTTACTAAACTTGGACTAGTTTAGGCTCGGGGTCAACCGCCAAGTCAGTCTTGATTTAATAACTAAAGTAAAAAAAATAACATCTAATTATTTTTCTAAATATTTAAGTTTGACAACAAAATATATATATATATATATATATATATATATATATATTATTTTGTGTTGCCTACCATAACCAAATATGATACAAAAACTGTTATTTTATCTTGTATATCACTACCAAACACAATTTTGTCTTTTCTTTTCTATTTTGTTTTTTATTTTGTTTCCACTATCTTTATTTCTTTTATCTCGAGACACTAACTAAATATTATCTTATTGAGTGTGCATATGGATTAGATAAAATCTTTTAATTGTTAATATAATGGATGGATAGAAGGGTAACATTGTCTAATAACAATAATATTTGAGGTAAAAATAATAAAATTAAAAAGTTTAGAACTCAATTGATATTAAGGTAATGAGTTAGAGTTTTGATTGAGATTTTCCTGTATTTACATGTTTTAGTTAGGTATACAAAGAGTTTAACAATATTCATATATTATTCATTAAATTATGTATAACTTGACATAGTAATTATATAAATAAAATTTATTTATTTATTCAGGTTAATTAAAATGGGCATCATAATTTCGATCAAATTATCCTCTGAAATTTATATTAATTAAATAATTAAATTGAATTTTATTTTTAAAAGAACCCTCAAAAATGTAAATCAATCAAAATTTATGATCAAATTAAATATATATTTATTAAAATCCAAACATAACTCAAATTCTCAATAAGTCTACTGCCTAACCTTGCCTGCTCTTCCATGTAAAAAGAATTAAAAAAGTAATAATAAATATATAGAAATGAGTAAAATGTTATTTTAAAAATAGTAGAGATTGTTCATATCCTATATCAAGACATTAGGGACTATTTTGTTTTTCATGGTATTGAAAAAAAAAATTAGAATTACATAAAAAAAAAAAGATAGTAAAAAGTAAATGTTTGAGATTATAATAATAGTTATTTTTAAATTTTTTTTATAAATTATTAAAATTATATTTTTTTTTTATTTTATTTTTAACATTAACATATTAAAAAAATTTAAAATTATATATATAAAAAATTAATTTAAAGGAAAAAATGTTTCAAAAATACTTTTAAATAAAAATGGTGTTTTTTTTTTACATATAACCTATTTAATATATTAAAAAATCTAAGTTATACACACGTTTTATTTTTTTTTATAGTATATCAAAAAAAAAAAAAAAAAACCTTGTCACATCTCTATTCCAACACACCCGTGAATGAGCACACACACAGACAATAAACTTAAATATTTTTTTTAAAAAAAAAACATATTACAAGCAAATCAATCGATCAATGGCAAGCAGTAATAACAATAGTAATAGTAGCAAGAGAGGAGGAGGAGACGAAGAATTGAAAGAAATGACAGAGATAAGCAAAACCCTAAAAGAAGGGGAGAGAATTGTGGCTCCTAGCCGACGACCCGACGGTACTCTTAGAAAACCCATTCGGATTCGGGCTGGCTATGTCCCCCAAGACGAAGTCGCCATCTACCAATCCAAAGGTGCCCTGGTATGTTGAGTTTGCTTTGCAAATTACTAGCAGAATCATGGGTTTGGTTCCATTCTCTTAATTTCCTGCAAAAAAGATGATATGGGTTTGGTTTGGTTTCTTGTGTGATGAAATCAGTGGAGAAAGGAAATGCAATCTCAGGAAGTGCCTCCTGGTTATGATACTGACCCCCATACAAAACCAAAAACTAAGTCCGTTAAAAGGAATGAAAGAAAGAAGGAAAAGCGGCATCAGGTCTGTTCCTTGATCCCATTTATTTTCGATTTTCTAGTTAGGACTCTCTCTACCTATACAAGTGTTAGTGTTTTCGTGATTTCCGCCGAAAAAATCCATAGTCTGCTTCAAATTTTGAATATGCTGTGAAACTAGCTGCTAAAGTACCCATCCTTTTGTATGATCACTGAAACTGCTCTTTCTTGAGATCAAGATGCACATATATTGAGTACCCATCTTTGTGATTCTCCATGACAAACTCACAGCCACATGGTATCCAGCTGCCAACAGTTATTTCTTGCTAGCACACAACATACGAAAAGTACCATATTTAACTATTTATGGTATGGCATCGGATGCAACATGTATTTGATGGCTTGGAACTTGGACTCTTAATTTTATTTTGATTGTTGAAACACTCTGGCATTCTAACGTCTCAGTTGAATACTGCAAACTTCTTTGTTTGTGTCCAATGCCTTCGATTGTAAGCATAGGTATTTTATCTTCACCTTCAAATACTAGCGAGATTAATTTTTATGTGTATTTGCTTTCTGAGTTCTTTCCTTTTCTTTGTGTGTTCTGTGACAAATCTTTACCGGCCATTGAAATTTGTAGCAGATATAAGAGTTCAAAATCATTTGTATGTGTAGCAATTTTGCAACAGTGGAATTAAAAATGCATCATAAATAACCAGGCAATCCATTTCATGACTAAAATATGACCAAGAAAGCAAGCGATCCAAATGCAGATTACAACAACATTTTGCAGCATTCAAACATGCAGATATCAAGGGGAAATAGACAAATCAAATATTAAAGCAATTAAAGGGGACTAGTTCATTGAAATATAGAGGTATTTCCTGAGATCAAGATGCTACAAAAAGTCAGAAAAGGAGATATAGTAGTTCTCTCTAACTATTGACTAGCAATGAATGATATCAAAGACACCTTATAAAGCAGGAAGGTATCAAAGGAAATGGAAAATTGAATTTAGAGAAGTTTTGTGATTAAATCAAGATTTTATGTTTGTATTAGATTTCGACTTGTCTAATCTCTTGTTAGTTTTGGATGTTATCCAATGGGTACTTTGTTATCGCTTCTGCTGTTTCGGCATGTAAAATAGCTCAATGCTTGAAGCAAAATTGAAATAGAGTCTCCTTCTATGACCCTTTGAAACAGAATATATAAAGGAGGAAGAGTGCCTCTTCTATGGATAGTCTAAAGCTATATGTGCATTTATAATCTCATCCATTGTTTGTACCACCAGATAGGACAATAATTTCCTTTTTGTTGTTGTTTAGTAATCTATTTTATTTTTTTCTTCCTTTTAATTTGATGCAAATATACCCAACTCATTTTCTTTAGCAGGCTGCACTTGAAAAGGGAAAAAACACAGAAGCAATTGAAGATGGAAACATGGTAAAGGGGGCGCTTCCAGATGAAGATTTAGGCCATGCATCTGACTCTGTTAAATCGTTGACATCTCAGATGAATGAGCTAGCTGTTTCTTCAAATCCCGTTGTAGTTGGTCCTTCCTCGGACTTGGCAGATGCTTCAAATATGGAGTCTCCGGTTCAAGATATTGATAAGAGAATTCGGGCTCTCAAAAAGAAGGTATATTTTAATCCTGCTTTTTAGCTTTGCCTAGTGATAATAATGGCTAACATGGTTTCCATTTATTATGTTTTGAACTCTAAGGAATTATATAAGTTGTGCCTAAACATGCCAAAAGTGATGCTAAAACTTGAACTGACAAGTGATCTTCTGCAGCAAACAATGGAAGATAACATGCGCATTGTTGATATTAAAAAATCTCAGTAAGAATCTGAAGATTTTACAGGTTTGAAATTAGTTTCAGGCACAATTAACAAATCAAATGGGCATTTTCTGCATATTGGATGATGTGATTGCTTTCTTTAAATGTGCATGTTTTATTATCATGTTTTCTCAAAGTGCCTTTTCTCTTTTCAACATGTGTATTGTGGGGTGTCTCTGAATGTTTTTTACAAAGTCATCCCCGATTATAATGGATAGATGAAAAAAACAATGACAGTTGAGGAAAAGTTGTAGAAACCTATACAATTGCTGATGATTGTGAGCACAAGAATTGCATGTCCTCTTAAATAGTCAGGGCAGGACTCACAATTTTGGGACCAAAAAAATTACTACTATTTCCTCAAGGGAGAAACAAGTATTACTACTGTAAGCATGTTACCTTTTCTCATTAAAATCCTAAGGTGAGTATTATTAAAGATACATCAAGCTGTAAGTTTCTTCAGTGTACATCTGTTTTGCCTTAATGAAGGATGAACCATCGTTTATGATTGCACAAGGGCTGATGACATATGTGCTCTAAACTTGTATTATGCTATTATTATGCAAAATAACCCGTGAAGTCAATGCAAAAGGGGGGAAGTAATATTCTTGCTCCGTTTGCAAAATGATGAACCAAACAAGTGTTGTGATGATTACTGATAATTTTTTTTATAAAGGGCTCTGATGAATGCAAAATTCAAAGTATAGTGATCACCACTTTCTCTAGTTCCGAGTATAAATTTTATTTTGGACTGGTTTTCTTTCTTCCCTGTGAATTAAGAACTGCCTCGTTTTGGAGAACTGGGCATGGTCCATATGAATATTTATAGCTTTGTTTTTAATGGTGCAAATGTTATTTCTTAATAACAAATCCAGTTCATGTATTTCTTGAGGTCCTTCAAAAAATCATGAGTTTCATCTTTGGTATAAATAATCAAATTATAAGTTCAATCACAAATGAGCATTCATTTTTTGTATTTCGGAGGTTTCTAGCATTTTCTTTTGTTGCAAGGATGTAAGACTGTGTTGCTTTAATCCAAGAGATACAGTTTTCTATGGAGTTACCATAAAGATTTGATGATTAAGCTGCAAGAAATGCTGGTCATTGTTTTTGAAGAACATGGTAAATTGTGTTGCATGAACAATGTAAATTTGAAACAAGATCATCTCTCCAGTCCCCATAGGCTCATACATTAAATACGATGCATAAATTGATTGAGGAGTTCTGGTTGCATGGAACAACATACTGCACCTCCTTTGCATGATCTGACAATTTTTGCCTTACATTGTAAATTATACACTAGCAATTTAGAAGATATTGCACAAGAGTGAGATTTTTTTTTTTGAAAATACTGGAAACTTTATTAGAGGCAGAAAAACAGAGAGATATTTACATCAAGACAAGGATCAAGAATGTGAGTTCAAAAGTTGCTGTCATCCTTTTCTCTTTTTGGTGTTGAGGGGGCGGGGGTGTTGCTGGAGGGCCTGGGAGGTTTGGTAGAGGGCTGTGGGGACAAATTTTATGGTGGTTGGAGGGCCTGAAGGAGGGTAGTGGAGGTGGATTTGGTATATGATGGCTCAGAATGGTGCCAAAGGATCCATATAGTCGATTCCAACTAGTTTGGTATTGAGGCTTGGTTGTTGTATTGCAAGAAGGTATTGGGTCCTTGATAGAATATTGAGTTAAACAAATCATCGCACATACTTGCATTTACTCGATGCTTCTGAGCATTTTGACTGGTCAGCTTTTGTCCAGCTCATACAAGTTATGTTACATTTCACAGAATTTTTTTTTCCAAATGTTTTTCACTTTCATCTATGATTTTTTAGATCCTGTCAACAAATATTCTTTCCAAACAACTCTGGCATGCTTACAGGGGGTTCTGGCCTGCTTAAATAGCCATTAGCTATTCTTCTCATCCTTTGAAAACATTGAACACCGTGACTATGTAACATGATTCAGGCACTTAGTCCTCATTTACTCTTCGCTTTCAATAATTACATGGTTGAAATAAATGATTGGTTTGCATGATTGTTGTTCTGTATCCAGATTCGACTAGCAGAGGCTCAGCAGCAGAAAACTCCTTCACAGGATATGAATCCAGAGCAGTTGGAGAAGTTGGCAAAGTTAGAAGGCTGGCGCCAAGAGCTGAAGCTTTTGGAGGGTAAAAAGGCTGAAGAGGCATCATCATGAATGGGGTTTCGTTTTAGTGTGAGAGAACTGGGTAGTCTTCCGTTTGCTTTTTCATGAAGATCCAAACGCTTGCAATGTGCAACAAGAGTCACCATTCCAGAATTTGTCAACCATGGCGCTTCAATTTGCTGCAACCATTTTGGTTTGGAAATCATAATTCTTCTTTGTTCATGAGGGACCATTATGCCAGATATATGCAAACTGCAGCAACCATATATCCATTAATTTCGAATCAATTTCTGTGGTCACGGTTCAAGTGTGATTTTTTACATCATACGTTCAAGGAAATCAAACTCTTCTCTTGTGCCTAAATGACATGCCACCCTAGAGCGAGTTGTTAACCGTCTAGTCGAATGTCGTTGGGACTTTTTTCTGGGATCTTCTTGCTTGGTATGAATGTTAATTCTTTTTAGATATTTACTAGTCAGTCTGTGCTAGCGGTCAGAATTTCAAGTTATTTTTTAACCGTCAAAGGAGGAGAAGAGGTGGTGTTAAAGGAGGAGAAGAAGGTGGTGTTATAGATGTGTTTTCCGGTGCCTTAAAATTTGTTAATCGTGGAATGACTGAGAAGATGATGTTTGAGGATAATATAATGAATTCAAAAATATATGAAATAATAAATTGTAAATGCTAATTAAATATTAAATATTAAAGTAGTAAGTTGATTCTTCCTGTAAGAAGTGAAAAATAAATGTATATGCAAATATTTTATAAGTTTAGGCTACAGAGACAGAGCAATAAATTATGGGATAGAAAAAAAAAAAAAAGTGAAGACAAGATCATTTTCAAATGGTTTGAAAAGCTTTAAATTTTAGAGAATAAGTGTATTTCTTTAATCAAAATTTTTATTTTTTATTTATGCATTTTTTTTTCCTATTTTGACAAAATATCTTTTAATTTTGGATATTATATTTATATATAATTATATATAAAATAATTGAAAATGTTCTACTTTTATTTAAAGAGAATGACATTCTCGAATCATTATAATTATTTACTTAAAAATAATTGTATTTTAAAATATATAAAAACTAAAAGTCAAGTGACACAAGAATATTCTTTAATAATTTTATTGATATTGAGTTATTTGAGTTTGGATTGACAAAGTGCAATTAAGGAAAATCTTGATAAGTTACAAGGACATACAAAATTCTATACCATTCACTGAGTTATGAATAGTATTTGAGATTATGGTATTCGTTACTTTTCAAAATGCTTTCTATTTAAAAATATATTTAAATAATATATATTTTTAAAAATTTATTTTAATATTAGTATCTCAAAACGATTTTAAATCATAAAAAAATTAATTTAAAATAAAAATTAATTTTAAAAACTTTTAAAAATATATTTTGAAAGCAAAAACAAACATCCCATCCCATGTAGTGTTAGACAACAAAAAGAAAAAAAACTAGGTTTTCCATGCATGGTGCTGTGTATGGTATATCATTTGTATTCTGAGATTATGTTTTCACTGGGAAAATGCTTTTATTGTCGTGGTGGTAAGCAAACATTATATATATATATATGATCTCTCTCATCTTCTCAGGCCAAGCAAGGCTGGAACTCCGGTGTTTCTAATCCATTGACCACCACGAAGGAATGCACCGGCGGTGAATTGAAGAGCTTCATTCCTTCTCAGGAAATGAAGAGTTTTCCACCTGACCCTCCTTTTAGTTGCTGCTCCAGGTCCAGTGTTGGCATACTCAGCATAGTATAGAGTGTCAAGAAACTGGTTTCCACTCCATGGCGCCCATCCATCAGGCTGAATGAAGTCTGCTAGTTGTGTTTCCATCACAACAGTCCTAGAAAATGCCTTCCACGGCCTACCCAAGTATGTTTTGATGTTGAACCTCACGGGGACAAGTTTCTGCTCAGGGACAATCCTGCAGTTATGAATGACAATTCCTCCAGGTTGTCCCCTCTCTTTCCGGCCATCAGCCGTCACCGTGTTGAATTGGCTAGGGTTTGGCCTTCGGACAACGATCATGGAGTTTTGGATCACCACTGATCCATAACCAAAGAGGAAGTCCACCGTGCCAGAAAGGACACAATTGCGGTAGAATTGGCGCCCGGCTTGGTAACACAATGTGTCTTGATAACCATCCAACCTGCAGTTGTAGAATGCTGACATATCTGAATTAACACGGATTGCAACAGCCTGGTGGCCATCAGGACCGGCAGTGTTGGAAAATCCCATGTTCTTGGCGATGAATCCATTTGCTTCAACAACTGCACCAACAGTGACAACAAAATCAGATTAAAGATTATAGATAAACCATTCAAATTAGAGGATATTAAACGAGGAGAAACTTTTGACTAGTCCATGAGTTGAGTGATGCACTCACTAAATGTAGCGGTCTTCCAGGTGCCTATGCCATCTTTAGCAAAGTTCTTGTTTCCAGTGACGATGGTCCTGCGGGCTCCATCACCATAGATGAACACATTGGGCTTGTCCTTGGTCACAGTAACATACTCACGATAGATTCCTGCCTTAACATAGATAACATATCGGCCCTTGAGACCCTTAGGGTATGCGGCAAGTGCTGCATTGATAGTCTTGAATTTCCCACTGCCATCATGAGCCACAACTGCATTTGGTCTCGCCCCGCCATTGCCGCGTGAGGCCAAAAGCTTACGGTCAGCAGCAGACATCCAGCTGGGATAACCATCAGCTTGAAGAAGCCGACGAGAGGTGCTGGGAGCATTGAACTTGAGCCCCAAGGAACCAATAACTTGTGAAAGCCCGGCAAGGATATTCAGAACGTTGTCTGTGAGTTGGCTCCCATAGTCCGTGCTATTTTGCACTTGAGCCTTCAAGGGGCTGTTTTCCTCAAATCCATCTAAGCACATTTCTTGGTACGCAATAATTGAGCTCAACCATGTTCGATAATCATCCGCATGGTCTGATAACGACTGTAAATCAATGCCACCCACCTTTGACAATGTGTCCTGTAGCCGCTCAGAAGCATCTTGCAATAACTCTTTGCAGTCATTCAAGGCCATTTTGGCACGGGGCTCATCACTATTGTTCTTGACTACGAGATCATCAGTCAAATTGGAAGATTTCTTCAATGAATCGGAGATGGCTAATATGCCTCCTTTGATTAGTTCTTTGGGATCGGTAGAGTTCACAGCGCTAAGGGTGTTGGTGCAAGCCTCCTTGTAATAAGTAGGCTGGCACAGTGTGCTAACAGCCTTCATTTGCGGAGACAAGCTCTCTGTATGTTCAACGGACCCACCGCTGCGTTGGACAGTAGCCACCACGCCAATGATCACACCCACGACAAGGATCAGGGAAATCCCTGTAACAACTAATTTGCCTAACATTTTCTGCTAATCAATTAATCAATCTTATAATGTTAGTACTTTTCTAACCTTTCCTTCAGGATTCTGTGCCAAGGAAAGGGGGCACAAAATCCAAAGGAAAAACAACGATGGAAAGGATGATATCCTTCCTTTGTCCTGCTTAAAGATGGTTACCATGCATGGCGAGTTTTATAGGCCACGGCTTTCCTTAAAATTATGGGCTTTTTTTTCCCTTCATGCAATGGACATGAAAATATCGAACGGTAGACCATTGTTTCAGTCAGCTTGACATGGAAGACAAGGAAACAGCAGCGAATATAAAGGGTCAAGCTGTTTATTAGACCATGCATATGCTAAACTTAGGGCAAACAATTCAGAGAAAAAGGTCAGCAGAACAACTTCTGTTTCTCATTTTTGCATGTCTGGCTTGACCAAATAATAAAGATAAGGTCTCCAAGCTGTCTCTTGCAACACATCAAACCAAGTTCGATCCTTTGACCTCAACTTATTTCTTTCAAGGAAAATTATGTGTTTGGCTAGTTTCTCTCTTTTATTTTTCAGGATTTTTTGCCCACCTCTCATGATTTTTCTTCTTCTTTGGCTATTAATTAATTCTCCTAAGTTTTTGAATTTTTTATATCTTTTGATTTTTGAAAATATGTTGGAAAAGGGGTTAAAACGAGTAACAAAAGCTCTAATGGCTTGATTGAGGTGTGTTACCTTCTTATAACTGCATATTTTACTTCTAATCCATGAATTCTTATGTAATGATGACTTTCATATTCTCTCTATTGGATCCAAAGCTATTGATGACGTGAGTGTTTTTTTAGACAACATTGCTAAACAGTTCACTTCTCCTAACAAAGGTAACAACTCTATCTTTCATTCTTTCTTTAACTGGAATGGTTTTTTAACCTAAAGCATGGTAGAAATTAGCGAGGCCACTAAAAAAAAAAGCAATTTTAGTTACATGAATGAATCAAGTTAGAATCAACTAAGACATGACTCATGTAACTAGTGTCAAATCTGTAATAACTATAATCATACTACGCTATTATATTCCTTTTTCTTTTCAGGTGTTGGATCTCTTCTTAAGGGAAATTCTTCGGCTTCTTCAATTTTGGGTCCTCTACCTTTGGGCAACACTACTTCAGTTGGTTACTCTTTTTTGAATCATGGCCAATCATGGCATCCTGATATCAGGACAACTCATCATATCATATTAGACAACACTAGACCAGCTCATATGGATCCCTATACTAGCTTCAAACAACTTGAAGTAGTTAATTAAAAGACACTTAATGTTTTACACCTTGAATATACTTTAAATTATACACCTCAACATTTCCTAAAACAATCTTATATTTTACATGTTTTTGATATAAGAAAATCTTTTCTTTTTGTTTAAAAATTTGCATTAAATAATGATGTTTTCATTGAATTTCATGGTAACTTGTCAAAGATCAAGTTTCTAGAGTCATATTTTTGTTTGAAATAATTAAAAAATGGTTTATACCGCATTTGATACTAATCCTCTGCCTCTAGTCCTCAAGAGTTCTTTGTCACAAAAACTATCTTTAAAGTCTAACATCGATGACTTGATTATCCATATTCTTGTATCTTGCATTGAATTTCCTCTAATAAGACCCTTTTGATTTCTTTCTCAACTAATTATCATTTTAATTGTATGACTCGCTTTTTAGGCATGTCCAATCGATCTTATTTCGGTTCATTGAAGCATGTTAGTTCGCCTATCTTATATTTAGTTTTTAATGATGTTTGGGGTCCCTCGCCAACTTATTTGGTGAATGGATAA
>Ga0325414_1005614_pt1 | contig 13277 bp, 5 predicted proteins | sample PopdelMetagenome_8_FD_206183 | JGI IMG/M metagenome (GOLD analysis project Ga0325414, IMG submission 206183) | Populus deltoides microbial communities from Bellville, Georgia, United States - Leaf-PdKOR-R3 | ecosystem: Host-associated > Plants > Phyllosphere > Phylloplane/Leaf | place: USA...
GCTCATCGTTGCCGCCCCCATAAGGCTCCCTCCTCTGGATATGCTTGAATTGCTCATTTTTGAATTGCTGCTTTGATGGTGTTGGTCTTAAGAAGCTATAGATCAAACAGCCATATATATATATATATAGGATGCGAATTCAAGAGGAGCTAGGCCGGGCAATGGTATCTCTCATGTATTAATTCTGGATATCATCAAGGCACGCAATAAAGAGAGGATTCCTGGAAACTCATTTGTAGATGTAAACCTTCTCAGAAAGAAATTGACATAAAATAAAATTAAATCTGTAATACGCGTACGTTCAATCATTGTAGTTCTACTTGTCAAACCTCATGACATGATACCGTGTTTTCCTTTAAAAAAAGTGCAAATGGGTTTAGAAAATGCAATTACACAAATATATTTATTAAGACACGCAACACAAGAACATTTTTTTTTAAGTTAGTGTAGTTGGAAACGTGTAGATGGTTACAGATTAACCTGCTATTGGTGAGCTCCCTCAAACTTTTTTTTGGAGAAAATAGTTTATTGATCCTACAAAGTCAAATCAAAATTTCTTGAATATAATAAAAAATATATGAGTCATTAAGAATTATATGATATTTTTATTATATTTGGTATAGCAGGCTAATCTTTAAAATTTATGATTTGACTTCTTCACAAGTCTAGGTTTAAATTTAAAATATATAAAAGTTGTCCTGGCATGAGTTAATCTATTTAGTTGGTTCAAAGACACCGTGACAGACTAGTATGAAAAAAATCTAAAGATAACAATGTGAAAAAGTAATGAAATTGATATAAAAACCTTTTATAACTTAATTTTTGCCTAACCCATATTTGAAATTAAGTTGTATAGAAATTATCTCGACATAATCCAATCGACTTAACCGATTTTAAGAAAACCTAGACGACCAATAAAAGAAGTATGAGGATGAATTAAGAAAAAATAACATAGAAAAAATCTCAATCCTACTCTTAATTTGTTTAATTTGATTTTAAAATAAAATCACGTATGGATTGTTTAAATATAATTTAGTTGATTTAACATATACTAAAAAAAACAATCGGGTAACGTTAAAAAAAAAATTTAAGAAAATTGTTTAAAAAAACAAAATTGACTTAGTTTTTATTTTTATTTATTTTTATTTTCTCCTCTCGGTGAAATGCTTGATTGGCAGGGGAGTTTCTTTTTTTCGAAAGTTGATCTACTTCATCCGACGTAGCTTGGTGTCCATTATCAAACTAGATGATAGAATTATAATTATAATAATAATAATAATAAAAATATATAGAAAAGGAAAAAAAATACATGCATGTCTTCAGAATTCTTGGATTGATTAAACATCCGAACATAAAAAAATAATTAGCGTAATTAAATAGCTGATCACAATCAAACCATATCAATTCATCTAATTTTATCTGGAATTAGATTTGTGAAGCTAGAAAGTTCACCCACAAAAAAAAAAAAAAAGTTTGATGAAACAACAATAAATTAAACAAGGGAAGAAAGAAAAAGAAAATGATGGAGGATTCATTAATTTGTAGAGAGATTCACGTGCTGACAGAATAAATAAAATGATATATAGCCCAGGACTGATCCTTGGTAGCTCACAAACAACCCTGAGATTAATCTACTCTAATCCCGATCACTATTGTAGAGGTGAAGATAAGATGATAGCTAGACGAGGCAGTACCAGGGAAACGACAGCGTTTGATGGACTGGAAGAGAAGACAACAAGTTTGCAGGCAGCTAGGTTTTTTTTGTCTCGGCAGAAGAGGATGACGAATTAGAAGAAGGGGGTTTGTATACATCGCACTCAAAATGACAACGTTTAGGAACTGAGAATGTCAAAAGACCCCCTGATGTTTGGCTCGCTTCACACTTTGATCCTCCCAGGCTTTTAATTCATACAATCTTGGTCAGCATTAAGCCAAATTGTCAAATGTTTCTCAATTGGGTCACTGGATTATTAAATTCTTCAATTTTGTTTAGAATTGGCTGTCAAATCACAAATCTTCTTCAATTAGGCTCAAATTGATTGAATTAATAATAATAATAATACCTGCCAGGCCATGTAAATTTAGCATTTCGGTTCTCGGTACTTTTAATTCCATCAATTATAGCCAATTCTTTTCAATTACTACCCGCAAAATGCATCTCAAAATGAAAAATGTATTAGGCATATTATTTTATTAAATTCTTAAACTAGTTATAAATATAATTAAATATTATTTTACTTAATGCCGTCCAATTCTTACTATTTTTTCAAATAAAATTATAGATAAGGATTGTTACCAAGTCAAGATGTCGCCACTCACTCAACAATTAGTTAACAAATCAATAGTTCTGAATTTTGGCCTATAAAAGGAGGCATTTGCCATGTATTTAGGCATCTTGGTTTTCAGATCAAGATCATGCTCTTCCTCTCTCTCTATATTTGGTAATGCTTAAGTTTTGCTTATATTAATCTCTTGCTTATGCTTTTCATTTCCTTTCCTTGTTTATTTATGTTTCTCCCTTTTATTATGTTTAGCTAAGTTTATCATGTCAAGGTGAAAAGGTTACACTATTGGTGTAAGAATAAGTATAATATAAACTCAATATAGACCTTAATGTTTGATACTAACATGTTTTATATTTGTTATCTTGTTCACTTTTAATACTTTGCTTGTTAAATGGTTAATCTAGATTTATGTTGTATAACCCTTGGTACAACAAATACTTGGCACTTTCATAGCCCAACCATATGGTATAACCGACACCTGTGCTATGAAAGGAACTTGATTTGTTGTTAACATAAGTTATAATTATGAATGCCGGATAACATTTACAAGTATTAGCATTATTCGAATAAGATAGCTAATGTAATCATGTTAACAATTTATAATCTGATTGGAACCTCCTTTATGTGTGGTTTCCAGTTGAGTAATAAGAGTTTATACTATACTTGTTTGAAATACCATTAGTGGATCCTCTAACCTTGACAATTGTTTTTATCACTATTTAATCCTTATATCAAATCACATCTCAAAGCTCTCTTTATTATTATTGTTGTTGTTGTTGTTATTGTTGTTGTATTATTGTTATTTATAATTTATATAGTTAACCTCCCTGTGGTTCGACCTCGGTCTTGCCGGGTTATTTATTACTTTGACACTCCTACACTTGGGAAAAGACATCAATCTTTTGATCGTTCCAATCACTATCACTTCACAAAAACAACATAACCCACTGTCATCTCTCTCGCTAAAAAATAGTAGTAGCTTGAGAAATGGTGGAGCTATGTTAATTAGTATAATTTTAAGAGAGAGAGAGAGAGAGGAGAAGAGGGATTTTGGTTAAAGAGAGAGCATTACACCATTAAACTAGCCTATACCTAAAACCAATACAACACGGACCCGCAAACCCCAACCACACTAGCATCATCACTGCACAAAATCAACAACATGACTTGTTGCCTTCTCTCTAACAAAAATAGCAGTAACACAGAAGCTAATGATGGTATGTTAATTAGTACTATTTTGAGAGAAATGAAAGATTATTTAGTTAAAGAGAGAAAAGAGGGATCTGGATTATTGATATACACGAGCATTTTCATATTTTTATTGTGATTTAAAACTGACATTAAAGTGTAATTTTTTAAAATATAGAAAGTAAATATTATTGGGCTCAAAACATAAAAGATTTGAATTAAGTTTCTTTAACAAAACCAATGCATACAACATTGAAAAACATGGGGAAACCTACACATCAAGTTTGTATAAATATGATTTATACCGCGTGGGAATTGTCTAAATATGATTTAGTTCACGAATAACCAGCCGCCCTTCAGAGTTTGTTTCTGGATCATCTTTTGATTCCTACTTTCTTTTAAGATGCACAGTTTATCAGAGGGTTGATTGTGGAGAATGGTATTATAAATTTCTAATGGTTATGGAATTGCAGGTTTCTTCTCTACATGTTAAATTTGATGTGTAATAATGAATGGTGCGCGAAGTGTTCTAACATCTCAAGACTAGAAAATAACCTGAGGTGCATGCCTAGCCCATAAAACATGATCGACAACATGTTTTGGCTTAGTGAGGGTGATGAGGCCATTTTGGAATGACTAAAACATGATCGACAACATGTTTTGGCTTGACTAGAATGCTTAGCCCATCTTGAAAATGGAGATGAGAGAAGACAACAATAGTACGTAAATTTCTCTCTTGCCACTCTCTCTCTAAAATTGCAGCCTTCTCTTTCACCAACAAATCCTCAATTCAAATCCAGTAGCCTCTCTACAGCCACGCTAGCATTAACCTCCATTAAATAGAAACCACTTAACCATCTCCTCTGCCATAAACCTGATAACAACTATAAACCAAACCCTCACCCATGCATCTGTTGTAAAATTAAGTTTGTAGAATCAGTAAAGGGAAATTATGCAGTTTCATTCATTGACATGAAGTCCAGTTAAATACAAAATGTAAGTAACTGAAAGCTAGAAAATAAAGCGACATCTATTCCCACAATTAACAACACTTAATAATCGGGGGTTTCTTAATGAATAAGAAAAAAAACCAACAGTCTTCCTAACTGATAGGAATTTATTGAATTACAAAAAATGGCTAAAATCTTAACACCCTCCCTTAAACTGAATGCTGTCTATGCAGTTAGTTTAAAGAAAGGATTTGAACATACTCCAAGCAATCCACGTAACTTCTTAAATGCTTTCAGCTTTAGAGATTTAGTTAGGATATCTGCAACTTGGTCTTCACTTCGACAATAAACTAGATCAATGATTTTTCAGTTACAAGATTACGAAGAAAATGGTACCTCACATCTATATGTTTACTTCTTTCATGTAAAATTGGATTTCTGGAGAGTTTGATAGTTGAACTATTATCATAATGAATCACAATAGGCTCATGTTGATAAAACTGTAATTCTTTAAGAATCCTTCTTAACCAAATTGCTTGACATGCAAAAGTTGCTACAGCTACGAACTCTGCTTCAGTTGTGGACAGTGTAACAACTTGTTGCTTCTTTGATGCCCATGATATGGCACCTGAACCCATCATAAACACATGGCCTGATGTACTTCGCCTATCGTCTAAATCGCCAGCGTAATCGTTGTCAGTGAAACCAGACAGAATAGATCCTTCATTTTTCTTGTAGAAAATACCGAAATCTATGGTTTCTTTCAAGTAACGATACACTCTTTTAGCAGCTTTGAGATGTAGCTCTGTTGGTTTTTCCATATACCTGCTAATCAGACACACTACATACATAATATCAGGTCGGGTGGCTGTCAAATACATTAAACTTCCAACAATTTGTTTGAAGTAAGTACTATCAACCCTCTCTCCATCAAGATCTCTTGAGAGCTTCAATCCTGGTTCAATTGGAGTCCCAATTGGATTACAATACTCTATGTGAAACCTTTCCAAAACCTCTTGAGCATATTTCTTTTGCCCAATAAAGAATCTGGTAGCTGTTTGTGCTATTTCTATACCAAGAAAATATTGCATCTTTCCCAGATCAATCATGTCAAAATCAGCCATCATAGAATTCTTAAAAGCAATACACATAGTCTCATCATTGCCTGTGAAGATAAGATCATTAACATATAAGCAAACTATTAGAATTTTACCTCCTTCTTTAGTCTTGATGAATAGAGTGTGCTCATATGGACATTTGTTGAAACCTACCTTTTCAAAGTATGCTTCTATACAACTGTACCAGGCTCGAGGTGCCTGTTTCAGTCCGTATAAAGCCTTCTTCAATTTATAAACTTTATGTTCATCACCTTTTATCACATAACCGGGTGGCTGCTCAATGTAAACTTGCTCAATTAGTTCACCATTAAGGAATGCCGATTTCACATCAAGTTGAAAAATAGGCCATGAGTTTTGTGCAGCTAATGAAATAACCAACTGAATTGTATCTTGTCTTGCAACAGGTGCAAAAATCTCTTGATAATCAACTCCATACTCTTGATTGTAGCCTTTCACAACCAGCCTTGCTTTGAACTTGTCAATTTCTCCTTTTTCATTCAGCTTTGTCTTATAAATCCACTTTACACCAATGATTTTTTTCCCTTCAGGAAGATCGGTTAACTCCCAAGTCTCATTCTTCTTTATAAGGGTGAGCAAAAAAACTGAAAAACTGATTTAACCGAGAAAACAAAAAAAAATTAACCGAAAAAACCGAACCGGTACAAAAAACCGATTGAACCGGTTAAAATATTAAGGAAAATGTCCGGTCCGGTCCGGTTCGGTTTCCAGTTTTGGTGTGCCTGAACAGGCCAACCCGAACCGAACCAAACCGGTTCGGTTTAAAAATGAAAAAAAAAAATAAAGTAATAAACAAAGCGTGGGCCACCCCTCCCTTCCATTAGCCAACCCTAGCAGAACTTTATCATTTCTTTCCCTTGCACACAGCCGCCCTCTCCCTTGTTTAAATCTTTGAATGCTTTCACATTGAAGGGTCCCTTCATTCACAGTCCCAATGCTCTCTTTGTCTCTCATCTCTCAACGTGAAGGAAAAGTAAAGATTACAGGTAAAGCTTTAATATTTCCTTTCAACATTTGAGTAAAATTTGTCTTCTTCTCTTCCAATCTTTCATGCTTTCTGTCTCTCATCTCTCATCTCTCAAACTTGCCATGTCAGAGATGAATTGCTGATGATTCTTCCATTGATTTACTTGATTCTCCTTCATGGGTCACAACTTTTAACAGATCCCACCTTGATTGCCTGAAAGGGATTATTTCGGGTCTAGAAGCTGAAGAGTGTCCAGAAAAATCAAAGCAGTGATTGCTAAGAATTGATACTGTTTTTTTGCAATTATTTTTTCCTTTGCAAGAAGTTGTAACAACGAGAACAACGTTGTTGATTCTTACAGGATGGCATCTTGGCATTGCAGTTCGGTTTGAACCGGTTTGGAAGGGAAACAAACTGAACCGAACCGAACCAAAATTAATTGGTTTGAACCGGTTTTCAATTCGGTTCGGTTCAAAAACTAAAAAAACGGTTTGGTTGTTTATTTTGGTCCAAAACCGGACCGAACCGAAAATGCTCAGCCCTACTTCTCTATAGCTTGGATCTCTACATCCATGGCTCTTTTCCTCTTTTCTTCTTTCACTGCTTCTGTAAATAACATAGGATCGGAGCCTGCAAATAAAGCATAATGAGCAGTAGTATCTTCATCAGATAATTCATCTCCACTCACATAATCTGTCATCCAAGATGGTCTTTTCCTTTGTTGTTGTGGTTCTGAGTTAGAAGCCTGATTTTCATTTGGAATTGAAGCACTTGCTGAGAACATTGGTGAAACTTCTCCAAGGGACTGACTAGGAAGCTGTAATTGTGATTCAGGCTCCTGACTTTCAAGAGGAGATTGCAATGGCTGTTTAATTTCTCCGCCAACTTCCTCTAGATCAATTAAACTTTGTTGTTGTTCGGTACTGCTCCAGTCCCATGTGTTTTCTTCATCAAACAAAACATCTCGGCTGATGATTATTTTCTTGGTAATGGGATTATATAACCTGTACGCCTTGGATTCTTCACTAACCCCAATAAAGACACACTTCACACTTTTATCATCAAACTTTGTTCTCCTTTTATCTGGAACATGTGCATATGCTATACACTCGAAGATTCTGAAGTGATTAACTGATGGCCTGACTTTACTCCAAGCTTCTTATGGCGTTATGTTTTTTACAGCAAGGTTTGGACTTTGGTTGAGTACATGAACACTCCAATTGACTGCTTCTGGCCAAAAAGTCTTTAGAATACTTTTTTTTACCAACATGCTTCGTACCATGTTCATAATCGTCTGATTCTTTTTTTCTGTCATGCCATTTTGTTGCGGTGTGTATGCAGCAGTAAGTTGCTTGCGTATTCCATTTAATTCACAAAAACTTGTAAAATTATGTGAGTTATATTCACCACCACGATTCGTACGAAGGGTCTGAATATACTTGCCAAATTCCTTTTTGACACGAGCCTTAAAGCTTTTAAAAACAATAAAAGCTTCAGATTTATCTTGCAAGAAATAAACCCATGTTTTTCGACTATAATCATCAATAAAGGTAATGAAATACCTTTTGTTTCCATTCGATGTTGGATTGATTGGTCCACAAATGTTTGAATGAACCAACTGTAAGATTTGCTCAGCTCTCCATGTTTTTCCTTGCGGGAAAGAATCACGATGTTGTTTACCAACAATACAATCTTCACACATTTCTGCGGGACAATTAATTTTAGGCAGTCCCTCCACCATGTTTTTTTCATATAAGGTTTTCAAGCCTTTGAAACTCAAATGACCATAACAAAGATGCCACAACCATGTTGAATCTTGCACTTTTGTTGAGAGACACTTCTGGACGTCATCCTGAATGTGCAGAGGGAACATACAATTGGTTGTCATTTTTGCTTCTACTATTAGGCCCTTCTCTGGATGATAAATTTGACACCGGTTTTGTTGGATGATGATGATATAACCCCTCTCTTGCAGTTGGCCCATACTGATGAGATTACTTTTCAAATCTGGGACATAAAACACACTAGTAATTGTCTGCATAATGTTGTTTTTCATATGAAATTTGATATCCCCTTTCCCTATGACAGACATGCAAGAGTTGTTCCCAAGTTTCACAGTTTCTCTAAATGTTTCATCCAAGTCAGAAAACAAAGACTTGTTCCCACACATGTGGTTGCTGCAACCCGAATCTCAATACCAAGTATCACCTGATGAATTCTCCTTCTTGTCGATGTAAGCCATCAAGAGCATTTCTCCTTCAGTCTCATTAAAATTTCCATTGGTTTCCTTCTCTTTGTCAGGGCATTCGTACTGATAGTGGCCAAGCTTGTGACAACGGTAACATTCCACACTCGCCTTATCAAATTATACTCCTTGATTGTAGGGAAGTTGACGTCCTCTGCCTTTTCCTCGAAATCCCCAAAGTCCTCTACCTCTTCCTAGAGAAGTAGTTCCTTCATAAGTAGTGACCTTCAAGGCTTGCTCCTCCACAACATATTTGGTCATCCTCTGATCATGAACTAACAGTGAGCTTTGTAACACATCAATCGAAAGACTATCAATGTCATTTGATTCTTCAATGGCACACACCACATAATCAAATTTGTGTGTCATTAAGCGAAGAATTTTTTCGATGACTGCAAAATCTTCCAAACTCTCTCCATGAATGCGCATTTTGTTTGCAATTGACGGTGTTCTTGCAAAGTAATCATTAACTGACTCTCCTTTCTTCATGTAAAGAATTTCAAACTCTTTGCGAAGAGCTTGGAGTTGTGCACGTTTCACTCGTGCAGTGCCTTGGTACTTCTTCTTCATCGAATCCCAGATGTCTTTAGCAGTGTCCTTTTTTAGAATGGTTTCGAGAATGGCACGATCTACTACTTGAAACAAATAATTCTTTGTATTCAAATCCTTCAATCTCTGATCCTCCAACGTTTGTCTCTGTGCTTCTGTCAAAACAATCTCACTAGCAGGCTCAACAATGCCGGTTTGCACGAGAGTCCAGTATTCCTTGGATCGCAGAAAATTTTCCATCAACATAATTCAATGATCATAATGACCATTGAAGCGTGGAATCGCAGGTTGTACAAAGTTGTTTTCAGAAGCCATTGAATATCTTGCTGCAGCAAGAATAAAAGCTGCTGCCTTTTCAAATCAAGCCTAGAGGGAGGCTCTAATACCAATTGTTGTAAAATTAAGTTTGTAGAATGAGTAAAGGGAAATTATGCAGTTTCATTCATTGACATGAAGTCCAATTAAATACAAAATGTAAGTAACTGAAAGCTAGAAAATAAAGCGACATCTATTCCCACAATTAACAACACTTAATAATCGCGGGTTTCCTAATGAATAAGAAAAAAACCAATAGTCTTCCTAATTGATAGGAATTTATTGAATTACAAAAAACAGCTAAAATCTTAACAGCATCCCTTTATCTCTCGTTGATCTCCCTTTTCGCACCTCTACATAACCTACCATCACCGACCTCTCCATCACCATCGCCCTCTTCTTTTGCAGCATCATAGCATCGAACCAACCTCCACCTAAAACTAACAAAACACAAACCCACAAACCCTAACCAAACCAGCATCATCACCATCACTTCACAAAAACAAAATAACCCACTGTCATCTCTCTCGTCCAAAAATAGTAGTAGCTTGAGAAATGGTGGAGCTATGTTAATTAGTACAATTTTGAGAGAGAGAGAGAGAGAGAGAGAGAGAGAGAGAGAGAGAGAGAGAGAGAGAGAGAGGCGAAGAGGGATTTTGTTTAATAAGAGAGCATCACATCATTAAATTAGCTAGCCTATACCTAAAACCAATACAACACGGACACGCAAACCCTAACCACACCAACATCATCACTGCACAAAATCAACAACATGACCTATTGCCTTTTGTCTAACAAAAATAACAGTAACACAGAAGCTAATGATGCTATGTTAATTAGTACTATTTTGAGAGAAATGAAAGATTATTTAGTTAAAGAGAGAAAAGAGGGATCTGGCATTTTTATATTTTTATTGTGATTTAAAACTAATATTAAAGTGTAATTTTTTTAAAATACAGAAAGTAAATATTATTGGGCTCAAACATAAAAGATTTGAATTAAGTTTCTCTAACAAGCATCTTTTCTCTGATAAGGCTCCCTGTTACGGATTGGATTGAAATGGTAAATATTTCAGTGTTGAATTGGAAACTGCATGCAGATTCAGTACGGTTTTTGAAAGAAACTGATTTTCGGGAGGACTGGAGGTAAATTAGATGTGGATGAAGGGCGGTGATAATTATTCGTTGCTGCTTTGATGGTGGTGGCCTTAAGAAGCTATAGATCAAACAGCCATATATTGGATGCGAATTCAAGAGGAGGGTCGATATTATCTCTCTGGTGTTGTGGATGTCGTGATAGCTACACACTTCATCTAGATATGAAAATTGTAACTCTGATAGAGGCTTCACACTTCATCTAGATATGGAAATTGTAACTCTGATAGAGGTATATATATGAGATGAATTCTACCAGAGCCTCTATCAGAGTTACAATTTCCATATCTAGATGAAGTATGATGGATGTTCTTCTCTCGATAAAGCCCTTTTCACCTCCACTTGTGCGCAAAAGAAGAAAATGAAAATTGCTGGAAAAAAATTCCAAAACCATTTACATTGCAAAAAACAGTTCAAACCACAATAATTCACCTCTTTTTTATGCTTGAATTCTTTATGAAGTTCAGATAAATAGGTCTCCAAGTTGGAATTGTCCCATAAACGTCTCTAAACTAGATCTTCCTTTGTCGATTCGTCTCCAAGTTGGAATTCTCCCATAAACTAGATTTTCTTTTCGGGGTGGTGTTTGGAAGAGCCCTGACACAATGGTGGCGCGTGCCCGTAATGCGATGCGTAACGGGTTTGGCAATGTTGATCCTGTCAAGAAGGTTTTGGATGCTCAATTTCATTGATCTGCTGACTATCTCATGTGTTTCTTGAGTAGGATGCAACCATTTCTCCAGACTCCCTTGAGCTTTAAAATTATTACCTTGAAAATCAATGCTTGAGCAAGAAGTTATGATCCTCACCAGATTTCGATGCCGAATGTTTCTCAAGGCTCCACATTCATCTATGAAACTCTTAGACGCTCCACGAAGTTGCAGGTTAAGAACTTTGGTTGCAACTAGTGTTCGATCTTCATCAATGTTTCCTTTGTACACAGTGCTAAAACTACCATCTCCAATCAAGTTGGTTGTAGAAAATCCATCGGTTGCTTTAAAGAGCCTTTCATTAGGGATCTAGATTTGAGGAAAAGGACTCGTTTATACTTTTAAGCTTTGAATCTGCGCATATAAAATAAAACATAAAAAATAAACAAAATATAAATTGAAAAATAATGTTCATGAACCAGCTCGTTAAAAACACACATAAAATACATGGTTTCAGAAGTTTTAATGGATAAAAGAGATTAAAAATCTTGACATGTAAATCAGTAATTTGGAATGTAGAATTTGAAATAAATAAATAGAATGGACATATATATACAGTGACCACATCAGAGTATGCTTCGAGAAAACCATGCAGAATTTGAGTTATGATGTCTTCCTCTGAAAGAGAACATTCATTTGCTTGAAGAGAATCAATGGACTTCACATATCGAAGATAATCACTCATTGAATCGTGTGCTCTAGAGGCTTCATTGAAATCAGATTTCAAGTGCATATATCTTGATGTCACGTTGTCAAGAAATAGTTTTTCAATAGAAACCCAATTAGTATCACGGGCAGAGAAAGCAATTTTAGGGGAGACGAGATGCTTAAAAATCTCCAATGACATAGCAGCATTCATCCAGGAGACAACAACGTGGTCAACTTACTGCCAAATAGCAAAATCTAGATTAACAATAAGTTGTCCAGAAGTTTTAGTGATGAATTGAGAATGACTATGAGTGCCATATATCCACACGATGATCATAAACCCTATGACAGTGAAGAATATCTGTGAAAAGATTTTGCCAGATAAAAAACTTAGAGAAGTCTAGACTCTCTGGTATTTATTGTTTTATGTTACTTACACCAAGCACTGCATGTGGTGTATTTTAACAAGAGAGTGGTACAGAAATCATAAGGACATGAATGAATGTGAATAAAGGAGCAGTAAGAGCAGAAGATTCAATTGGGATGGAGGAGAAAAGAGAGCTAGTGTGTCCAGCAGCTATGGTGGCCTCCATTTCAAAAAAATAAAAATAAAAATGAAGGGCAAGATTCAAATTCATCTGATTCATAATTTCATTTAACCGTAATATTTACAAAGAAAAAAGATAATGTTGTTGTTACTAAGGGAATAAAATCTAGAAATTTCTTGTGAAGCTAGCCCTCTCAATTTTTATCATTCTTGTTTTACTACAAACAATGTCTCTTCTATTGATTTTCTTTTTTAATTTTTCGTGATTTTAGTTTTCTTATTTACCTCGGAGAAGAGATTAATATTTACTTTTTTATGTTACCATTCCTATGAAAAATATGTAATCATTTAATTAAGTAAAAGATTTCAGATGAAATTGACACAACACATAAATCTTGGAGGCAAGTTGAAATTTACCCTAATGAAAACGCAGAATCAATAGCTGCGGCGCCGTCTGTGATTCGAAAGGCTCAGAATCAACAGGTTAGGTGACCATGGCGTCGAATCGTCCCTGTCCAGTTCGAACCTTGACAGTCAAAGGGCCCCGAGACTTGGAAAACGTCCAGATTGCACTCAAATCAAC
>Ga0325414_1005616_pt1 | contig 13272 bp, 4 predicted proteins | sample PopdelMetagenome_8_FD_206183 | JGI IMG/M metagenome (GOLD analysis project Ga0325414, IMG submission 206183) | Populus deltoides microbial communities from Bellville, Georgia, United States - Leaf-PdKOR-R3 | ecosystem: Host-associated > Plants > Phyllosphere > Phylloplane/Leaf | place: USA...
CACACACACACACACACACACAGAGTGCGCGCGCATGTGCCAAGTACTTGTGCAATAACGCATGATGATCAGCAAGCTCCCCTTCTAATGGTTGACATTTTAACCCAAACATGATGGGTTTTTGTCTGGTTTGTTTGAATGCATGAAATCTTTTTCATATAGTTCGCTTCGAGCCAAATATAAAAATCCAAAATTTATATTTACTGAAAAAGATAAGAGTATTATTAAATTCAAAACTTTATCTAAATACGATAATATATATATATATATATATTATAATTTCATGCTCTCACATGATCAATAACTATATAGGAATAATAATTTTTTAAATCAGCACGAGTAAGTTATTTTGGAAATCCAAAAATTAATACTTATTACCACCTCTAATAATCATTATATACTAGCTTTTTTATGTTTTATTGTAAAATTATGTTGTGTATTGATTAAATAAATATTTTTAAATTTATAATTAGAATAAAACATATATATCCCGCCATTTCTAATACTTATTTTGGTATTAAAAACATTATTCTCGGAATGATGTTATTAATAAGCAAAAATTTTTTTTTTTTGATTCGAGGAAGCCTTACCCCCCGAAAGCGTACTTTGTGGGCCCATGTGAGGGAGTAAAACCCCGGCTATTTCAGACTCTTACAAGAGATGCACGCCCTGACTCGAACTCGAGACCTGCTGTGCAGATCTCAAACCCTTTATCATTACGCTACACTCCTTGGGAACAAAGTCTTAACAGGTGACATATAATTTAACAAAATCGAATAAAAGGGTAGAAACTTCAACGGAATATATTAATAAAGGAGTAAAAATCATTAAAAAATTATATATAGACAAGAATTATAAAAAAAAAAAAAGAAAAGTATAAGAGTACAAGAGCAAAAAGAGACATTAACCAATAAATATTTATTGGGTATTTATTGTTTCATATTAGAAATGAATATCTAAAGTATTTATTTAATAAATAATAAATAAAATATAAATATTTCTAAACTTCATCAGTGAAATTTAATCCAAACCCGATCTAAAATATATGCATTAGTATTATATTTTTTCTGCATGAGTAAAATTGGTGGCTGATTTCTGCCTTTTCTACATGCCTTTTTTTCCATAGCTAATGCCTCGTCAGATCCAACATTTAAAAGGTTCAAGATTAAAGTATCTACCCCCTCTTATTTGCTTACGAGTCGTTATTCGTATGCATTTTTGTATTTATCTACCCCACTTTGTATTAATTTGATGTTTTTTAAATGAAATATGTTGGTATAGTTTATAAATAAATATAAAAATAAAAATGTTTATAGTAAAATTACATATTTAACCTTTAACTTTTCAAGTTTTAAGAATAACTTCGGAGGGTATTTTTGTCTTTGTTCTATTATTGTTTTGTAACAATGATATGCCATTGGATCCTTTTTTGTAATTTTTCTTATTAAAATATTAATAAATTAGTAAAATATGATGATGCGTGCTACATATGTATCACCACGTCAGTGTCCTCCGCGTTATTCCAAAGGTGCGTGAGGACATCGGTAGCAAAAAAAACCCGATTGTTGTCTCAGCCAATGTACAAGGTTATGGCCCAGCTGTTGGGGCAAAGCGTTTGGCAAGGCGGGCGGCAATGGATTTTTGTCTCTTGCCCTTCATTTTTCTCTCCTAGGCCTTGGTGTTCGTGCCTTTAAAAATTTAGTTGTGTCCTCTACTTTATATTTGTTTTGGATTTGATCCTTATACTTTTGATTTCTATTTGATTTGATTTTAATGCTTCTTGAAATTTATTTCTTTTAATTTCATCCCTCTGTATTTAATTTAATTTATTTTTTGTATTCAATTTGGTTCTTATTATTTTGGTTGCTATTTGTTTTATCCTTAGCATTTATTTTATTTATTTTATTTTGTCCTTTAGAATTTTCATTCATTTTTTTTAAATTTTGGTCCTCATTTTTTTCATTACTCTTTTTCTATAATTTTTTTTTCATTTATTTTGTTCTCAATTTAATCATTGATTAGTTTCTTTCAATTATTTTTTGTGCAAGATTTAGTCCTTATTGTTTATTTTTTTATTTTTAATTTTTTATAATTGAGAATTTGGCTTGTAATTTTTTCATGTCTACTTTTTATAGGGTAGCCCTAGTCTCCTGACCCAATCCATCAATTTCAATGATTTACCTGGTTTGAGTTCAATAATTTGTTTTCTAAATCCTTTTTGGATTTTTTTTTTTCATTTGACATTGACTTATTAGACCTTGAGCTTTGTGATTTGTTGAGCTTTTTTTTTTGTGGAGTTATCCTCATCTCATATCTCGGGTCGCAAGTTAGTCGAGTTAATATGGGTTGACTAGTTTTTTAAAAAAATTAATTTTTTATTCGGTTTTATCCTTTGTCATTAAATTATTGACCCTTAAGCGTTGTTATTTTTTCCACCTTTCTTTACCCAAGGTTATCCCAGAAGTGAGGAGGTCAAGCATCTCAGCATCTCCTCCACTAATAAGCAGCGCGTCTAGCTCGATAGTAGCCGGAGTGGCGCATGTAGCCTTTTGTTTTTTTACTTTTCCTTATCTCTTACTTGATTTTCGTGTTGGCTTTGAAAAAAAGCAAATCAACCCCAAAGATTTATTATATTTAAGATTTCATTCTTATTCTTTTCATTATAATTTTTTAAATTTAAAATAATTTATGAAAGGGGTTTTTTCAATTTCATCATTGTTCTCTTTATTGCAATTTTTTATTAAGAATAATTTATTAAATTAAGATTTTTTTTTCAATTTCACCCTCAATAGATATTTTAACCTATCAGATTTAGTTACTATTCTTTTTATTGCTGTATTTTAGATGATTTTTACAATTGTTTTTTGTTTTTGGCAATTTCACTATTTTTTTATTTTTTTCCTGTCAAATCTAATCTCTTTTATTATTGTTTTTTTTACCTTGCAAGAAGTTTTTAGATTGATTTTTTTTCTTATTTCATTCTCTAACATTTAATTGGACGGATGTTTAGCTTTTTAGTTGAGTCCGAATCTAAAATTTGATGATTTATTGGTTTAAGAAATTAATTCTGATTTACGAAGTTAACACGAGTTTCCGTTGTTTTTTTTCTTTTTGTAAATCTTTTTTTTTCATCATTTACCATTCTTTTATTTTTTTTGATTCATTTTCTATGAGATTTTTAGTGAACTTTAAAATAACACAAGTCACCTTGCTTCTAATTTTTTTTAGTCTGTGTTAAATTTAGTTTTTTTAATGAAATTTTGTTTTAAGATTGAATTGAATTAATTAATTTATCTTCCAACATTTAATTTTTAAGCTCCTAGGTTGAGTCCAGGTCAAGAATTTAATGGATTGCTGGTTGAAAATTTAACTTAAATTTACAAAATTTGTATTGTCTTGATATTTTTTCTACGATAAAAAAAAATGTGATTGGGTCTATTTTAATTTTTTATTAAATTAATTTATTAATTGCATCCCTAGAATTTAATTCGAGAAATTCTATTTTTTTAATTATTTTGTTTTTGAAAATTAATTTTCTTTGTTTATTTATCTTTTTCTTATATTGAATTATCCCAAAATCATATTTCAAGTCATAAATTTACATCCATCATATTTGATTCAATCTTTTTTTTATTACTTTTTAATATTTTTAAATCTCAAGTTAATGATCATAATCTTAATTTTTTTTTTAAGAAAAATTTGCATGGTCTCAATTTCTTTTCTACAATAAAAAAAATAGGCGCGCAGTGTAGCTGGAGCGACCTATTACAAGACCTTTTCCAGGACTTTTTATTTATTTATTTATTTATGGGGTTTTCCGGTCCATGAAGTAATGCTTTCATAAAAGGCTTGCCTAATAAATAATCAATCGTAGCGTCCAGAAGTTTTGTTGTCTATTAAGATAATCAAAGGATGGAATGCCTCAATCAGATGAACCGAACCAAACTAAACATAAAGAATACTATAATATCCACTTTCTCCTAATTAATTGATCAACAGAATCTCAGGCAGGCACAAAGTGGAAGCTGCCCAGAATCTCAGGCAGGCACAAAGTGGAAGCTGCCCAGTAATCATATAAAGCCATACTTGTAAAGCTAACAGGAAGAAACAAGCCCACTTTAAACCTATCAACCCAAATTATCTACTTTTAAAGCTTCCTAAAACCTACAAGTCAGTCATCTACTGCGCGAGCAAAGAAATTAACCAGAGTAAAGAGGACTCAGACTTCACCCCATAATTACAAGCCTACCTTTTCTAGTAGACCCAAAGGTAAAGGAGGTTGCAAACACATTCATATCTCACCATAGACATGCCATCATTTCCAAATCATCAAGGCGCTCAGCAACAAGCAACAAGCAACAAGCAGGTGTGCGATGATAAACTTCGCGGTCAACCATTAGCAACCGGGCAATCATTTTGCACTTGACGAACAAACTGACCTTTCACCCGAGGACGTTGCTCTGCCAGTCTTTTCCGACTTTGGTATCGAACCTGCAGGTCAAAGGAAGTCTATGTTTAAGAATTGCAGATCATTTCACACATGTCTCGGTATGTGATTTTGCTATCCTCACCACAGGCAATAGCATATCATTCCTAGCAGCTGAATTCTAACTTTTCATGTCTATGTCCATGAGATCAGCACTACAGTTCTGTAGAAACTGAAATTTCCGAGCTAGTTTAGATTACTCATAGCAACATATGAAAATCAGCAACAGGAAGAGTTGACAAAAGGATGACAGTTTAAAGAATATTTGTGATAAGATACGACAGCTATATGACATGGGTTCACAAGCAGCTACAGATGGAGTCATCTCAATGCACATGAGCACATCAGCACAATATCTGCATAGAGCAATAAGTAGTACATACCCTTTTCTCATAGCATCGATCTTTCCGCTTCAAGCGGAACTTTGTTAGAGCAGCTTCTCTTTGGCTGGAGCGATAGGAATCGCTCCCTCCAAAACCATCATGGTTGAAGTTACCCCCATTATTCAAGTTCTCTTGAGCCATGGACTTCTCAGCTGTCCCAACCGAAGAGGCATTTACATCGTTTCTACTGCCAAAGCTTTCATAAGCACTGCTATTATTATTATTGGCAACAAGGTTACATAAACTACTACTAGTACTCTGACCAGCAGCAGGTGAATCATGTCTCATTTCATCCACAGGTTCCCTATTGTTCTGCTGAAGATCATTTTGGTCAACATAACACTTGTGGTTTTGCTTGGAATCAAGAACTTCAGGATTTGAATGAACTGAGGCAGTTGGAGGAAATGGAGACTGTTGCCGCCCCGCCAGATTGGGATTCCATGCTGCATTTGATTGTGTATAACATAGAGGGGAGAAAACATGACCACATCCGGTAGAGATATTGTCAAGCCTTGTACCTAAGACAGGAATCAATCCAAGTTGAGGGCTTGGATGTGCTAATTCCACCTTCCCAGATTGGCCAATGACCGGAGTGGTCATAATTTCTTGATTGCCACTCAAAGAGGCATCATGTATTTGAGAAACAGTACCAACATTTTGAGCAAGTTGATTGGATGACGGATCAGGAGACTTACTGGCTTCTTCCTTGGAATCTGAGCCATTACTGGCAGATGTTGGAAAAAGGGATTGCAGCGTCTTACTATTGTACCTGCAGAGAGAACCTATGCGTTAATCAGAGTAGCATTTCCACATGTGACCTTCTAAATTAAAAGAAATAACTTTCATTAAAATTATGCAATCAGGATGCAGAAACCACTTCTTTTTTTTCTGACAAAGGTGAGGCTTGAACTCATGAATCCATCTCTCTTCCTATACAAGCCCATTAGTTAGGGCAGAAAACACATCATAAAAAGAAAAGACTGTAAAAACACAGCTCCTGTTCTTTAACAAATCAGTTAAAGCAGTGGATAAAATTATGTTATTATGATCCTTGCATTCAACGAATGGGGAACACCCTATCTAATATCAATACTGAATCTCATAGCCACCTATGCCATTAAATCCACCGTCTCAGAACTCCTGCTTCTTCCTTCATCTAAGCCTAATATTTTATTATAATAGAGAAATTATACTGAATAAGCACAAGAAAGATGAACCTAACATGACAGCTAAATAATTATTTGAAAATAAATATAAAAACAAGAGAAAGAAAAGCGAAACTGAAACAGAAACAAAAAAGAAGAAAACTTGAAGGGAGATAGACTCACTTCCATGATGTTAAAATAAAGTTTGAGATGGAAAACAGTATGATGGCCCAGGTTTTATCTAATATTCAGTATTGGGTACAAAAACTTACAATGAGAAGGCTGAGAAATTGGAATGGTTCAATGCATGTCTTTCATCTAGCCCTTGGTTCTTTGAGCTACTGGGATACAATCTTCTGAGAGAGAGTTCAAGTAGTGGAGGGAATTCAAACTTGTTTGTCGCATCATGTAAACTAGAGTATGCATATGTGTGCTTTGGTTGATTATTGAAGGAACCAATCAAGTCAATGGCTCCACTTGAGGTTTCAGCACGTACATCATCGTGGCCAAAGGAGCTATTAGCATGTTCCCTATCATTTTCTGGTCTCGAGTTCTCATCATCAATCGCTGACTTAGCACAAGCATGCTCCTCTACCAGTCTCGAAGCAGTTGGATTATAAGCTCCATGGTACGGTTCTCTGTCAGGTCTCGTCCTGTTTGACCTTTCTGCTACAAATACTGTGTTAGAAGTCCCTTTGTTAGGTATTATTGAACAAAGAAAGCAAAGTTTTCAAGCAGTGGTAATAAATGATAAGTAAAAAGTAGGAATGGAAACGTGAGACATACCTCCGGTCTTGCTCTCAGGATTTACTGGGCTTTTATTTAATTTGGCATAATCTTCATACTTCTCATTATCTGCATCGCTCAAATTTGAAGCACTCCTATACTTCAGATATGAAAGTCCCTGTATATTTTGCATGTGAGCACTCTCAGCTTCCAAGCAAGGGGTCGTACAAGAGCTCTGCATGGGAAGTGGCAAACATGCAGTCTCTATGTGATACTTTATAAAGCCAGCCTAATCTGGAAAGAGAAATTTTCCTCACTCTACAAGTGTCCTCCATGAATTTCATCATGGATCCTGGATATATCTATAGCTTACTGCTTTATAAAGATTGTGCAATTGATGAGCCAAAAGGAGTGGAGGAAGCAAAGAGGAAAATCAATTGATTCTCGGCAGGTTACATGAAAATACTGAATCAACTATTTCTTCCCCTGTCTGCATCGCATTCAGAAGCAGACATTTGGGAATAGGGAGCATCGGTCAGTTCAGTTCGATTTGGACAGAAGGTCCAACTGAACCAATTTTATTTTAAAATTTGAATCGAACTGGAAAACCAGTTCAAACTGAACAATTCAGTTAAGTTCTCGCAAATTAGTCCATGGATCTTTTAATTGGGCTTTTTTGGAGGATTGGGTGAAATGGGCTTGGGCTTTTTAAGGTTTTTTTAGTTTTCCATTGAAAAAAATCAGTTTGGTTTGGATTTTTTTTGTTTCTCGGAACAAAAATGAACCGAACTGATTTTTTTAAATTTTCTAAATAGTTTTTTGAGTTTGATATCTTGGGTCGGCCTTTCCAGTTAATTTTTATGTTGGTTTTTTTGGTTAATTCGGTCTCTCGTTATTTTGCTCACCCTTATTTGGGAAATTGGCAGACATTACATCACAAGAATGGATTCAAAGACAGAGACTACATATTTCTACAATACTGACAATTAAGTGACCTAATACTCACTTGGGCATCACTCCCCTTCTCGCTGCAATCCTTATTTTTCTGCAAAGATGTCGCAAAATCACTCGAAGCTGCGTTGTTTTCAGATGATGCCTCAACTTTATGCGAGTTTCGAGGGATTTTTCCAGCAGTTAGCTGATCAATAATTAAAAAAAAAAATCCATTAGTAGCATGCTCTTGAACCAGAAGAATAGAACGAAAAAATGAACTTGAAAGTTAAACATACATTTTGCCTTCTCCAAACATGCTGCCACAAGTTCCTCAATTCATTCTTCCGAACAGGCTTAACGAGAAAGTCAACTGATCCTTTTAACATGCACTTCAGAACCACACTAATTGAATCGTGTGAAGACATCACTGTATGTTTATGATGCAAAAAATTCCTAACATTGTTTAGCACCACGACAAACAAAATATCAAGATAGTAAAGTTAACAAAAACATGCTTTGACATACTTATGACAGGAATGTTTTTGCAAACATCATGCTCCATGACCAAAGCAAGAAACGCATATCCCGATATTAATGGCAAATCCACTTCAGTTAATATGAGATCTATGCTATGATGTCTCTCCTTCAAAGTCTCCCACGCCATTAATCCATCAGGAACAGCAGAAACTGCTCAGAGAGAAAAGCATACATCTTCAGTCGAAGACCATGATACCGAAAATTGAAAATGGCATGATTTTTTATTTTTATTTTGCAAATTGCGAACTCAAATTGTACTCGAATATTAAATATAATGTTCAATTACATCATATAACAGAGAAAGAGGGAAAGAGGAATCAACATGTTACAGAGCAAGGGTCAGAAGTAAATTCATCCAGGCTACATAGCATGATAAATATTTTTTCATCAAGAACAGCAAAAACAGTAATGCCGCCTTATTCAACCAAGCATGATAAATAGATTTAACACAAATTCCAGTTCCCTCAAAAACAAATCAGAAGTTAAATATCGATTTTTTTAATTAAAAAAAAAGAGGAATCTTTATCAAAATCAGCAAAAACAAGTCAAGATGATAGTGCAGCCACGAGAGAATGACATGTTTATATCACCAAAAAAATTCAAATTGTTGTCTACTTAACAAAGATAAGTTGATCGAGAAGAAAAAAGAAATGAGAATTTAAGTTAAATTAAATTAGACAGAAAAATAAAAATGATGGTAAAGCTAACGAAGAGTGAAAAGCAAGAAATTAAAACCTCTGTAACCGCATTTTCGGAGAAGAGCAACAATAATCTGACGAGTAGAATCATCCGCTTCGACCAAAAGAACCCTGAGCACCATCTTTGGTAGAAACTTTTCCCATTGAACCACCTCCGACGATCCAATATCCTTCTTCTCTGTCTCTAACTCCACCACCATCCCCCCCGCCTCTTCACTACTGCTACTCACCACCACCTTACCCATTCTCAAACACGATGATACTTACACAAAACAAAACAAAAAATTTGAAAATTTGAAAATTAACACAACAAACAAACCCTAATTTCTTCAGAGAAGAAAAATCAAAATGAAAACTGTAGCGGTATCAGAAAGAAAAAACGAGAAGAGAGAGCGGGTTAATGTTAGAGCAAAATTAACCTCGTCCTTAGCAAGACAGTAATCAAAAAGAAATAACTGAAATTAATTTTAGTGAAGAGATGAGTTAGCAAAAACTGCGTCCTTGTTCCAACTTGCACTCACAGCCGCAAAACCGCTGAAAATATCTTCTCGTCTGAAGGATTTTTTAAAATTTTTTAAGCTGAGAGAGTTTCGGTTTTTTTATTTGATTAAGGAGATCAGAGGGTCGATCAAAAGGTGGCTCCCCATTGGCAACTGGTCGGTTTAGATGACGTGTCAACACATGGGCCACTGTTTTTTATTTTTCTTGTTAGGAACCGGTACTTCTATCACTATGCTGCGGTTTTAATTGTCTTCTCTGGTGGGGGCATATCTGGACACGTGTTGCGTAGTTTTGGGATTGTTGGGAGAGATATTTTTGAGAAGGGTTGCCACGTTGGCCTTGGAGAGCATAGTTTGAGATCTTATGGTGAAGCGTTTGACACGTGGAACGTTCAAGCTAACCTTTTCTTCTTGTATTAAACTCAAGATAGTGATGAGTCGATGACTTTTAATTTAATTCTAAGTTTTTCTTTAGTAATATTATTCTTCTGGTCTAGTACGTAGTACACTGCATGTCTTATCTGTTTACACTTTACTTAGAATAAACGTGGATCGCGCTATGCCAAGAGTTTGTATTTTTTGTATAAAAAATAATATCAAGGTACCGTAAATATATTTTTAAAAAATTTAAAAAAATAATAACAATTCATATTATACTTCTAACCAGGTTTAATAAGTTAATTTTATTTTGATTAAATAATAAAAATAAACAATGATTGTTAACATAAATTTTTTAAGAAAAAATCACGATAATCTAAAAATTACCTTTAAAAGTATAAAATTAAATAGAAAATAACAAAAAAAAATCGAGTCAACTCGAGATAATGTAATAGACAAGTAACTTAGGTAATAAAAGACGAGTTAATCCAGGGTAACCCGCAAACCCCGTGATCCGGGTCATAAGATCATAATAACTCATATAAAAAAAATTGAATAAAATCACCTTAGTTACTTTTTTTTTATAAAAACTAAATCGAACAAAAAATAATCATCCCTAATGTTAGTCTTGTTTCTTTTTTCTTTTAAAAGGATAGATAACGTGTTTTTTGCTAGCCCAGATTCCAGCCACCTCTGTGATGACTAGAAAATTATAACAGTGAGTTTTTTACTCTAAAAACTCAATTTTTAATCCATTTCACTTAAAAATACATTGTCAATGTTTTAGGCATCTTTAACTGGTCTTTTTTCTTTTTCTTTTATTCATTGTCAATAAATCTAAACAAATTATTCTTTAATTTGACTTCAAAAGTATGCAACCGTCTTAAAAAAGTTTGAGAACTGTAATAAAAAAAAAATTGAATAGAGAGTCCAAGTGAAAAAATGTGTGAGAAAAATATCAGACATTTTAGTATTTTCTATAATATCTTTTTTTTTTATCATTTTGAAGTATAGTTCAATTGATAGAATTAACAATCACTTGAAATAAAACTTGTATCACGTGCACTAGTCATAAATGTTTCGGCAAAATAAGTTTTTGCGGTTGTTGGCTGCGTGTAAATTGGGTTAGACTAAAGGTGATTATTTTTGGTTTGGTTTTTATCTAAAAAAGTTATTAAAATAAAATTTTTAAAAATTAAAAAATTCAAACTGGAACCAGTTCAAACCGGCTGGTTTTGGTTCAGTCCGGTTTTTTACCATAAAAACCGGAAAAACCTATATTTTTTATTTGGGCTTTTTTTTGGCTTTCTGATGGACTTTCTAATAGGCTTGTAATTGATGTTAATATTATCAAATTTTGTTACAAGATTCTATAATATATTTAACTTTTTTTGTCACAAAATATCCATTTATATTAAATTATTAGTGCTAATATTGTGTTCATATGTTGTAAGTCTTTCTACTATTTGTGTTTTGAACACCTGTATCAGAGTTTAAATAACACACACAAAAGTTAAAATCTAAATTACAAAGCACTGTCTTCAAAAGGGCTTAAAAAAAAACAATATATAACCTTATCATAAAATATAAAACACTTCATGCAAAAAATATAAATGAAAAATATAAAGCACTGTTTAATTATCATCCGTTGCTAGATGTAACTTTCCACCAAATTCTACAAAATAAAAAATTAGACATGTTAGATAATTGCAACCGCTTTAATTAATAAATCACAAAATAAAAGGTGCAAGTTTAAAAAAAAAAAAATTAGCTCACTCAAGGTTTTTATAAGTTTCAAGATCATTTATCAAGTTTCTAAATGATAATTGAATATCAATGCAGTAATTGTGAAAGCATATACTTTTACACCACATTCTAAACACTAGAGAAAATCAAGCAAAAATCACTATGTTTCCAACAACAGCACTGGTCTAATAACATAGTTCAACAACACACTAAGCCATACACATGCCGATGAAAGTAAAACAATCTAGGTAAGAATTAAGGTTTCTTTGGTCTTCATTTTTCATTTGCATATTTGTTTGCATTTGTCACATTATGTCCAGTAATTCATTTCCTTGAAGGAAAAACAGGGAGCTGGAATATACATGTTGGCTGCTGTTTAATGCTTAATTGCTTACTGACAAGGACCTTTAATCAATAATGTTTCTCGACAATAATTTTTCCCACTAAAATGAGCAAAACCCAGATCCAAATTCTCACTTTAGTTAACCACAACAACTCAAATCTAAGTTCTGCTCTCCTATCCATACAGCTAAAAATCAAAACTTCTTTTAAGGACAAGGTTTCTGGGAAACGGAATAACCTTCCAAGGTTTGTTATATACAAAAAACTCAAAAGATCATTAAATACAACAAATCTCAAAAACCCATTTGCAAAATCACAAGAAAAATCTACTAAACATAAATCAAAAGACAGTACACACACATGCACACAGATACATATACAGAAACAGATTTTTCAAATTTTATACAAACAACAACTTCAACACAGTATTTAATGGAAGAAAAAACTAGTGCAAAATATGCTTCCAAAAGGTTAAATCACACAAAATTTAGCAGAATAAAACCTCAAACAAGTACACTCTACTACAAATAATAATAATAAAAGTTATAAAAACAACTTATTAAGAGCTCAAAAAAAGTGAAAACTGGATTGTGAGTCGTTAAGATATGTATACCAGAAGAAGCGAGTCCTGCTGGCCATGGCTGATCTCAGCTTCTTTCACTTTCTGTGCAACAACCTAATCGAATACGAAACAGAGATATAAATTAGTCTCACATTTAAAAACAAACACGATTGTGAATTAGAAAAAGATAATTCTCAAAAATGAAAGGATTGAAACAGAGATTTTAGAATTTTTCGCTCAATTTTGATGAAACTCGGAGCTAAATTTAAGCATATTCCCAGAATACCAAATCAACCAAAATACGACTTTAAGCTCAAACACTGATTTTTTGTAAGGATATACCAACAAATAAAAAGATCATAAAGCATATATTTTAAAAAAAAGAGATTGACAGAAAAAAAAATCATACCTGGTGTGAGTTGCGACAAGATTCAAGGTCGGGTGTGAGAGAGGGAGGTGACTGATTTGCTAGATTTGGACTCTGGAGGTTAGGTGTGCCGACGTGGTGTGTGTCATGCTGTTACGGGTGACACAATTAAAGAACCTATTTGTATTGGGTGAGGCAACAGAGGCTTCTGTTTGCAAGGATGAGCTGAGGGATTAACGCAGTCTATTTTACTGCTTAACCATCGATGAGGAGGGTGAGAGTGAAAGGGAAGAGGTGCAAACAGGGTGTTCCTTAATTCCAGGAATTCATTCATTTCTCATTGTATTTTCTGCCCTCTTTCATGCAGACTGTTACACGTTTTTATATTGCCTGGTGTTGGATTCCCCTTCTTGTAACAGAATGAGGATACCTTAATAAAACGGTGCGTATTGAACTCATCTAAACGATG
>Ga0325414_1005617_pt1 | contig 13271 bp, 4 predicted proteins | sample PopdelMetagenome_8_FD_206183 | JGI IMG/M metagenome (GOLD analysis project Ga0325414, IMG submission 206183) | Populus deltoides microbial communities from Bellville, Georgia, United States - Leaf-PdKOR-R3 | ecosystem: Host-associated > Plants > Phyllosphere > Phylloplane/Leaf | place: USA...
GAGTGGACTTAATCCAACAGAGGATCTCAGATCTGCCTACGAAATAAGCCGAATCCATCATGCCGATGTTGCTCGCCATCTCTCTCTCTCTCTCAATTTTTGACGCTTTGAGTGAGTGAGGTTTGTGCGAGTGTGTGTTCTTGGAGAGAGAAGGAAAGAGAGTTTAAAAAGAGAGTAGAGCGGACTCTTTTTGGAATTCAAAATACTGAAAGCCTATGCCAGGAACTAACCGTTGATGTCCGCACCGGGATTGTTTTTTTTGTAGATGCCGCTCTGTTATATGGCTTATATGGGCCTCAAGCTTCAAACGAGACTAAATATTTGTGGTCTTTTCATGATTCACTTTTTGATTTTTTTTTTTTTTTTGACTAAACCTCGATATTTAAAAGTCCACTACATCCTATAAATCCAGTCGAGCTGGATTAACTCACTAAAAGATAAATATCTTTCAATAAAATGATGCACCGAATTATTTGAACCAACTGCTATTAGTTAATTTATTTTTTTTTGCAATTAAACCTTTTTTTTTTCCTGTATTCATAACCTATCTTATACTTATATTTGATAATTTAACTTTTGATTGAATATTAATACTAAAAGATTTTAATATTAATATGTAAATCTAAAATCCACTTTTAATCTAGAAAAACAAATTCTAAAAATCTATTTAATTTCTCAAACTTAGTTAACATGATTTTTCTGGTTTTCTTAAACATCTAAAAGTTTTTAAAAAACAATGATTGTTAAATCATTTATAATCTTACTTTATAATTAAATCACTCATGACATACGAATCATTTTAGACCTTGTTTGTTTCATGGACAGTGGTTTTTTTAAAATTACTTTCTAAATTTTTTCATATTTATTTACCATTAAAAAATTTATTAGTGAAAAACACTTTTCAGTTAAGAAAATTTTTATTTGGTTTCAGGAAAAATATTTTCTTTTTATTTTGGGCATAATATATTTTTCAAAAGTTGTAAAAAAATAAAAAATATCATGTTATTTTCTTATTATATTAAATTTGGTACTTAATCTTTTGATTGTTATATATTTTGTTTTGAATCATTTTTTTAATTTCATACGATAGAATTTGATTTAATTTAATTTTTATATTAACTTTAATCCTCATTCTTTTTATTTTTATTTATTTTTCTCTTATCATTTTCTTAATTGAATTCTTTTATCTATAAAATTTGGTCTCTTTTTTTTATTGCTATTTATTTTATTGGAAATAATTTATTTTATTGGTTTTGTTTTTCAATTTCATCATCTTTTAATTTTTTTTAAATGTTAGATTCGATCTCCATTCTTTTGATTGATATTTTTTTATATGAAATAATTTATGAAATTGAATTTCTTTTGAATTTCATCCTCCTTCAAATTTTTCATCTATAAGATTTGGTCCATATTCTTTTTATTGCTATTTTTTTATTTGAAATAATTTATAAAATTAGAATTTTTTTTTCTTAATTTCATCTTCCTTCAACCTTTTCATTTGTGAGTTTTTGTCCTCATTCTTTTAATAAACCTAAGAAAAAATACAACATTAATAAGTTATTTTTCAACTCATTTTCAATGAAATAGCCAAACACTATAAAGTATTTTTCAACTTATTTTTCATGACATTGTCAAACATTGAAAAATGACTCCCTTTCCAAGAATTCACTTTTCATGAAAATCTTGGCCGTTGAATATGTTTTAGTCTAAAATTTTTCTTTACTTACATTTTAATCCATGTGTTTAAGAGAGGATATAGATTTGTCAAAAAAATGATGAAAAAGGGAGAAAGAGATCAATTGGTCGAATGTCATTGACAAAAAAAAGCCAACTTTTGTGTCAAAATATTCCTTTGACAAAAGATGCTTTTGGGCCTCCATGTTGCTAAAAAAAGTAAATTGGGGTCAAAATTGATTTTTTTTCGGTTTAATTTTGTGTTTTTTTAATCAATTTAGGAAGGTTTGAATTGATAAATTAGTTTATTGATGCTACAAGAATATGTTTTTGATGAAAACAAGTCAAAATTTGGTTTTTTGGATCTAAAAAACTCATAGTCTGATTTTTCAACCATCTCTCCAATGATTAAAGACTTCTAATCATAAATTTCCTCTAAGCCTTGTTATGATTCATTAGATTAAACAATAATTGGCCAAAAAAGTGCAAGCAATAATATCAAGGATAAACATTCGACATGAAAGAAATTAAAAATAAAATAACTTGGAATTTAAATTGTGTAATCAAAATCAAACTACATCAAAGCCCTTAAAAAATAAATTTAACCTATAAGGAATTTGAAATAAACCATGTGCTTATAGAATACACCAAAGGATAATTAAGGATAAGAACAAAACTTGTTTGCTTGAAATCAGTTGAGGAAGCACTCTATGACAATGTCTAGTTTCTTATGGTTCTCCCTTCCTCTTCTGCTATAGTTTTAATGGTAAAAGAACCTCCTTTTTCTTTAGCTCCAGTCTTGCTATCTCCCTTTAATCTCCTCCTTTTTCTTTGGTTCAAAATCTTATTTTATTTGTTTCTTGATTTTCCTTCCAAAACTAGTAGATCCTGACCCTTGATTTCGAGATCTATTTTTCCTATCAGAATGACTTAATTTTCGAAAGTTATAAGCACAAAATTTATAGACATTCCTTTTAGATTTCCTTGGACATAAATATCATATGATTTTAATATCTTTAGATAAAGTTTTTTTTTTGTTTAACGTGGGTGTCCAGGCCAGCTTGCGCGCACCTCGACTAATCCCACGAGCCCTGAAGTTAACGACCATGTAAGCCTCCAGTAGCCATCATATGAGCAACTATAGGGCTCGAACCTGAGACCACACAGAGAGGGAGCAAACCTCTTGGTCCCAATTTTTTACCATTGGGTCACCACCAAGATGGTTGAGAAAGTTATTTTTGATTTACTGAGATGTGTTTCTAAAATTTCTGGTACAAAAATTTCCTATCCTTATAATAGAAAATTTCACTTTCTTCCTTTTCTTCTTTTCCAAAACATGCACACCACCTTTTTAAGGTAGATTTTCTCATTTAGTTGGCTTCTAAATAAGCTTCCATGAATTAATTTCTTCCTACATATAAATATAAATAAATAAATAAAAACTATATAAAATAGAAATATTTAAACTAAACTGACATAAAATTAAAAGTAAGAGTAGGTAAAAATGTATAAAAATAAAGCACATCATTAGTGTCGCACGTGTAAGACGTCGCAATGATTTTCTCCTAGATCGTGATCTTTGGGTGTGGATGAAAAGAATAATGAATTCTTGTCATTTATCAGTTAAAAAGGTTTGGAGTCGCTACCTAATATTTTGGTAATAGAAACCTCATCTAGTCTTTAGATTCTTGATACGAGGACTAGTTGTGTAGAAGGAGTACAATATTACTCATAGCACACATTTCCTAAGGTAAACTACATTGTTTATTTGTCTGATTACTAAGGCACTGCTGTATTTTTTCTATCCGTTGGTCTGTCTATTGATTAAAAGCTAATCTACCCTAGTAGAGTGGACCATGATTTTATGTGTCAAGCCTAGCCATTTGTAAGTCTAAATATATTTTTGCATTTTTGTTTCTTTTAATATCAAGAATACATCTTACATGTAAATTCATACTATTTGATATCGAAATAAACAAATTAATTTTTTGGTGTTTTTATTAAAACTATTTTTTCTTTAATTTTTTATATTAAAAAATGCTAAATCTTGCCATGTATTTTTATTATATTTTTTTATGCAAATATGATTTTTTTTTAGAGACTTGACCATATGCAATTAAAACATTTAAATGTATTTTTAAAAAAATAAAGATTTTTGTTTTGTTTTTGTATACCTGTTTATTATTATTTTTAAAAAGAAAACGGGTTATTTAATATTGGAAAAGCACCTTACATTTAGGTCACAATCCCAAATATTAAATAAAAAGAATCAAAATAAAAGAAACATAAAAATTATTGCAAATAGGTCCCTTGAAGGCCTAAAATTGAATTAAAAAAAAACAACGGCTATGTTTGGCAAACACTAAAAACAAATGCTGAAAAATTGGTAGGGCATGTTGGCCAAACACGCCCTTAGCTAAAAGTCAGATGCTTAAAAATTTTCTTAAGGTCGCGTTTGGGAAACATGCCTTAAGGACAAAAAAATGTAATTTTTTCTTTTGAAAATCTTCGGCATGCCAAATACCCCCTTAACTCTGATAGACTCAGCCTAACCACATAGGCTAAGCTTTCCAATCCAAGCTTATAAGCCCAAAGACATGATCCACGAACAAAAAAGAAAGAATGAAGATCTAATGTGATTTTCATTTGAATTTTTTCCAAGAATACGAAGAACATGCCAAATAACCCATAAATTGAATCTAAGTTACATACCAGATTACATCAAATAGAAAGCAAATAAAGATGAATCATGTCCCACTAAAGAATAATGATGCATTATACAAGAAAAATAAACTAAGAATGACTTGAAATCATGCTCGACAACCAAGAACACAAACCCAGACATTCAAACTTTCAAGGACCGATTGATCCAAAATATGCAATTAATAGGTAAATCAATGGCAATGAACAATTATATATATATATGTCCCAGCTTCGATCAAAGTACATAAATCAAGCCAAGGCATTAATTTATAGGAAATTGAAAATCTCAACTCAAAAGCATTTAAACCAAACCCAAAAACATCCAGAAATTGCCTAAAAATAGCTTAAGCCTAAAAACTAGCTTAAAAACCTAGAAATGAGATCTACACCTATTAAATCAACCTCAATCATCCTTATGTTAATCTACTGAAACTTTCAAAACTAAAAGAAAATATGTAAAATAAACAAACCAAGAATTCATCCATATCATCATCAGAAATTAATAAAAAAAATACACCTTTAAGATCCTTGAACATTGTTACATCAATTTTAACATTTGTTTTTCATCATCTTTAACATCTATCAAAGCTGGACTAACCCTAACATCATGTCAAAGAGCAAAAAGATCTATAATTTAGGCAAATCAAATATCAATGCATCCAACCATAATAAAACCAAGTAATCAACCTAAACTTCAAAACATTAAAACTGATATTTAAACATGTTAATTACATGTCTTTAACAATCAAATAATATCAAGTTATATACTCAAAACTGTTTTGAACTTACTTTTCTTAACAAATACATATTAAATCTAAGAACAATAATAGACTAAACACAACTTCTAAACTGAAATGAAATCAATAAAATCAATAACAAATAAACAAAACACAAACATATAATAAAACATTAAATGAGTGGTGTGCCCATTGGGTTGCACCATCTTATTAAAGTATTGTTGCTTCTTTCCCTTTATTCTCAGCTTCTATTCCTTAACTTGTATGAACTTCTTTTTTTTTTCCTTTCTTCTTTTAAATTTTCACTTCTTAACCTTTTTCTCTCTATTTACTCAAGAAATCTTTTATGTTTTCCTTTTATTTTCCTCTTTATTTTCTCTCTGTGATTTTCTTCTCCAATGAACCTTTCTTTTTTTTCTTAAGAGCGCTTGCTTTTTATAAGCAAACCAAAACAAGAAGTTACAAAACCATGGTGGTTTTACCTTCCTCTTTCAAAACCTTCCATAGAGGTTTTATAGAAGATTCTTATTCCTTCTCTTTCAAAACCTTCCTATTTGAAATTGATGGTGCCTAGTCTCCTTTTTGTTTTCTTGTAAACTGAAATCAAGCATAAGAGAACAACCTTGGAGTCTTTTCTATCATGGTAAATTTGTTCTTCAGTCATAGATGATTGAGTTGGGTACTTTTTCAAGATTATTATGGAGATTGAGACATAAATGTATCATTGATAAACCTAAATCATGTAGAGGGTATGTAGATTTACTATTGAGAACAAACCACACTTGATTTAGAGGTCTAGAACTTCATATTCATTTATTAGAAGGTTAACATTCAATCATCTTGAATCTACTCATGAAAAGAAGGCTGAAAAGAGATAAGATGTTGTCAAGTTCATCATGCCAAATGAGGCATAAGTGTTTGATGAGGATAATTGATCCTTTTAGAGGAAATGTTTCTTAGTCGATTGGTGCTAATTAGAGGATTTGAGGTGGTCAAAGATGACACGTTTATTTGTTTGAAAGTAGCATCTTGATCAGCCTTTTGGTCGAAAAAGAAAAAGAAATAAGGACCAAACGACATATCATTTATTCTCTTCATTAAAATCTGATTGACACATCGTTTGTCTAAACCCTAAAAATTAGGGTTTTCAAATATGATTTTAGAAAATTTTAATTTAGTCTTTGTTCTTTCAATTTTAGCGTATGCACCCTTAATTGACCTGAAACTTTTTAATATTTTTAATTGCATTCCTAGAAACATTGATTGAGATCCTTTAATTCAAGTATCTTTTATAGATTAGTCTTTGGTTATCAGATTATGCAATTTGACCCCTATTTCTCATCAAACTTTTAATTTATCTCAAATTAACCCCTGGTGTCATAACCCATTTTTGGGGTTATTCCCAAATTTATTTCCTACTCTTCAAAAAAGAAAGAATAAGAAAAAAAGCACGAAACAGTGCCGTTTTAAACAGCATTGCTCCTCTTCTTCCCCTGCGTGTGCAGAGGTGGGGAAGAAGAAGATTTCAATTTTTCTTCCTGTTCTCTCCCCCCCTCCCATTTGCCCATAAAACCCGGACACAAGCCATCCCCTTTACCCTGCCACCATTAATACAACCCATGCCCTGGCATGCCCTGTAGACAACTGGCCACCTTACCTTGCAAGGGTAAGGTAGCCTCGTTGCCCTCCTGCGCCTTGATGGAACAAGGTAGGGGGGACTCTCTCTTCGTTTGGCTATAAATACAGAGAAGGGGGAAAATTCTAAAAGGGGGAAGGTTTTGAAAAGAGAAAAGATGGGTGAACATTTGAAAACAGAGAAGAAAAAAAAAAACAGAACAGGCAGAGAGAAGAAGAACCAAAGAAAAAAAAACAGGGGAAAGAATAGAGAAGAGAAAGCAGGGAACGACCAGAGAGAAATATTACAGAAAGGGGGATGTTTTTGGGGGAGACAGAGAAGAGAAAGGGAAGACAACAAAGAAGCGGGGAAGCACATAATGTGACAGAGGAAGAAATAAAAAAATAATAGAGAAGAAGAACAACCACAACTGTCACCGTGCTTCCTCTCCATTGCCACAGCACACCACCTAACCGCCGCCGTGAGCCGCCACCACCACCACAACAACTCCATTTTGAGCCACTGAAGACAACAACATCTATACCAGCAGGAAGAAGAAAGAATAGAGGCAGAGAGAGAAACAGAGGTTGATAGGCGAAGACAACAATGGAAAAAAGAAAGACCACTGGCCGTTGAAGCAGCTCCTCAGGGCACGGCCATCCTGTTAGGAGGAAGAACCAACATCGCCATCGTTAGTGCCGCCACTAGGTCAGCCTTTCCCTGCCTTTCTCCTCCTCCTTCTTCCTCTTGTTCTCCTACATCAAGAGTCTTCATTGTTCATGTCGCATATGAACAGTGGAGAGTTCTTCACTGTTGGTTTCTGTTCGACCCCGCCCAAAATGAGTGGACCGGGTCCGGCCCTATAAAAAAATAAAATTTAAAAAGTATTTTCAAAAAGTTATGAATTTTTCGCGTATTTTGTTATGAAATTTTGCTTAATATTGGTTTGTATTTTTATACCGTAAAAATACAAATTCGGTATTAAAATACCCGGTTTTAATTAAAAAATAAAAAAAATGTCTTTGTTTTCATGCATACGCCAAGTCTCTAAAAGCATAAAAATCATATTGTATTTTCATACAACAAATAAAACTTCAAAAAATATGTTTTAGCATGCATTTTAGCTTTAATAACTAGTTTATTAAAGTCACGAGAACTTGACTAATATTTCAAAAAAATTATTTAATTTTCTTTTAATATCAAAGATTACGAATTTATACGTAAAATGTATTCCTGATATTAAAAAGGTAGTTCTTTTATTGACGCTAGAACGGTTAGGTTTTACCTAATTAAGATAAGAATCTCCTTATTAAGGAGGGCTTTTCTTGAATCTTAGAGAGCTAGGACCAACAATTAGAAAACACGACCAAACCTTAGATTTTAATCAGACAAATAAAACAATACAGCTTACCTTAAGTAAGGTGTATTTGGGGTGCTAACACCTTCCCTTTACGCAACCAGTCTCCGTATCCGATCTCTAAGAATAATTAGAGTTCATAGTGACCATAATATTAGGTGGCGACTCTCATTTTTCTTTTTCCACCGATAAGAGACAAGAATTCCTTGTCTCCCATATTTACTAGATAGATATAACACATGAAAGAGAGGATAATTGTCGTGACGCCGCACACGTGCGACACCTGGTTTGATCAATTTTAGTTCCTAAATTTCCGCGCCTTTTTCAACTTGGACCTTAATTTTGAAATTTTACAAATACATCCTCAATTAACCTTCAAACTGATTTCAATTAAGCCTTTGATTGCATCAATTTGATTATTCAAAGTTTCAATTGGGTCCATTTTCTTCCAATTATTACATATTAACACAAATTAGGCCTCAAAACTTAATTTCTCTTCAATCAAGTCCTTGATTAAATCCACAAAACCCTTTAAAAGTTTAATTAATTTCTTAAACTTAATTAATTCTTCTAATTTTTATCAAATTGACTTTCACACTTACTTTTTCTTCAATTAAGTCCTTAAATAAGTCAATTACACCTTGTAGAAGTTTAACTAAATCCTTAAACTTAATTAATTATTCCAATTTTGGTCAAGTTTGGATTTCAACCTCAAATTCTTTCTATTAAGTCTTTCTTCAGTCCATCTTGTTGAAATATCCCAATCTAGTTATTTTAATAGCATTTTGATGTGTTGCAGCTCATGGACTTATATTCTCATGTCCTAAAAATATTTTTGGATTTTAAATTTATGATTTTTTTGGATTTTAGATTTTTTGTTTCATGATTTTATTTGATTTTAAGTTTTTAGACTAATAAAAAAATGTTTTTGTGGGTGAAAATAGGGTTTTAAAGGTCCATATGATGTTTTTTTTTTCCTTCATGTTTTTGGGTGAAAAAAGGGTTTAAATTTTGGGTTTTGGGTTAAAAAACTTGGATTAATTTAATTCTTTCAATTTTGGTCAAGTTTAGATTTCAACCTCAAATTTCTTTCTATTAAGTGTCCGTTTGACATTGCGTTTGTAACTGCGTTTCATCAAATTTTAAATTTTTTTTTGCTAAAATTGACTGCGGTTTGTACTTTTTGGATCGTTTTGATGTGCTGATGTCAAAAATGATTTTTAAAAAATGAAAAAACATCATTGGCATGTATTTCGGCACGAAAAGCTATTTGAAAAGCAACCGCAACCACACTACCAAACACGCTCAAGTCTTTCTTCAGTCCATCTTGTTGAAATATCTCAATCTTGTTATTTTAATAGCATTTTGATCTGTTGCAGCTCATGGACTTATCTTCTCATTTCCCAAAAATATTTTTGGATTTTAAATTTATGATTTTTTTTGATTTTAGATTTTTTTGTTTCTTGATTTTATTTGATTTTAAGTTTTTAGACTAATAAAAAAAATGTTTTTATGGGTGAAAATAGGGTTTTAAAGGTCCATATGATGTTTTTTTTTCTTCATGTTTTTGGGTGAAAAAAGGGTTGAAATTTTGGGTTTTGGGTTAAAAAACTTGGATTGTGATTTTCTAGTCACCGAGGTTGCCTTAGATGACCACAAATTGTTGTAGATGAATAATGCAACATTAGTTATCATTTTTTAAAAAAACTAGCTTATGCTCTAAAACCCAAGCGCAGGACCTAAACTTCAAGCCCATACACCCCTGCCTTGCAAGCTCAAACATGCAAGGGCTATCATCATTTAAGGTCCACATGCACTTTGACATGGTCTTTAGACCCTCCTTTTATTCTTTTATATATATATATATATATATATATATATATATATATATATATATATATATATATATCTTAAAATAGAATCCTATTTAGATAATTAATTACAATGATATTTAAAATATTATATAATTATTTCATTCCTTTAAAATAATATTTGAGCTTATTTATTGTAATAATTAATATTTTTATATGATTATATATGAAACTAATATGTACAAGTGTTTAAAAACAATTACGCATAAATATTCAATGATAATAAAATATATATTTTATTAATTTTTAATTATTATTTTTATATAATTTCTTCAATCAATCATTGTTATTTTATTTTTTATATAGTTATATAAAAATAATTTTGTTTCTTGTTTTCGAATTGCTATGGAGCTCATGATATATTATTATTGAATACCAAGTTTCTAATAGAAAAAAAATGTCCCCACCAAAATAAAATAAGAAATTAACAAATAAAGAAGATAGAGTTTTTTTTAAATAAGTACATTTTTCCTAATTAATTTAAATTATTTAAGTTTAAACTGACATTTACCTTAATTGCTTTAAAGTTTTATTCAATTAACCATGTTGTTAATAAAAAAATTATTTTCCACCAGAATAAAAATAAATAAATATTTTTTATAGGAGAAATATTTTTTTTCTAGAATTTAAATTATTATAATTTTTTAAAATACTTATTTAATTACCATAAGAAAGAAATGGCTCTAGGCATTGCGAGGTCACTATGGCTAGTAATGATTATTCAAATTTATTGATTTATAAATAATTCAAAATAATCAACTAGAATTTAAAAAATTCAATTTGAATATTACAAATACAAAAATTAAAAAAGTATTTATGTATGAAAACACCTTTTTGTTGAAACTTTGATTTATCATATATGTTTTAAAATTTTTAAAATAATTAACTATATTAATTATAAATATTCAAAAAAAATTTAAAAATTATTAAAATTTAACCATTAATCATTTCAATTAAATAAATATTCAAACTTGCTCGTCTATTTTAATGTATATGTCATTTAGTCAATCGATTTGGTACATGTGATACTGATTTTTTTCATGTAAAACATATTTATTATTAATAAAGTAATGTGAAATTATTCCTTAGATTGCTAATTTAAAGTTTAAAGAAAAGTTTGTAATTTGACTCAACAAGAAACTTGATTTGAAGAACCAAAATTATATGCAATTGATCACCCCCACCTTATGCCTTGAAGAACCAAAATTATATGCAATTGATCACCTCCATCTTATGCCTAAACAAGGCATAGATAAGAAGTTAATAAATCATTCGAAGAGTTTGCAAGTTCAATCAAGAACTTAGTATGAGAATCATTCAACCACACAAAGAGAAATTAACACATAATATACAATGACATGTAGATAAAATTCATCAACTGGATAAAAATCCTTATATAAGAGTATTTATATGTAAATCCTAAAACTGATGGGTTAGACATGCACCCACTTTAAATAAAGTCCAAACTAATTGAAATAAGATTTAAAATAATAAAAAAAATAAAACAATAGTCTAATATTATTTTCACCATTTGCCGCAAATGATAGTGAAAAATACCTCATGCCTTATAAAATAAGAATTAATTTCTGACTAACTAATTCTTCTTATTTGTTATGAAATCCTTGTAAAATAAGTAAGTCAAAGGCTGCCACATAAGTTTTCAATAGCATTAAGGACTCTTTGAAGTGAATGGAATCCATAATTCTTATGAAAACAAAAATTTTAAACCTTTTTAACCCAAGCCTCTTGAATTAGCCCATTGAATTTCTCTTGGATCCATATAATTTCAGGTCTTAGAATAAACCCAATGAAAACTCTTAATGGATCATTTGATTTTATAGTCAGGATCGTATCATAAAGGTTTTCTTTTAAAATATTTTATTAATGAATTTAATGTTTGATTAGTGAATCTGGAGTAAAGATAAAGTCACCCAAACAAAAAAGGTTTGCAAATAAAATTGTAAAGTGGTTATAATTATGAGATTTTCATTGCATTAAATTATTGTTTCTAAATATTCTTGCTCAATACTCTATTAAGACTGGATATTAATTTGAGATGTTGAAACTAATATATCATGCTCTTTTCTTTATGAAAGGAAGTGATTATTCTTATAAGTTGAGGTATGAGAGATACCTAAAACTAATATACAAGTGTTTGTAGGATGACATTTACACTGAACTGACATGCATGAAAATCTTATATAGAGAGATCATTTGTGTCAGTAAAAAGACTTATGTGATAGTTGTGTAAATGATCTTTACAATTAAGATCACTAAATCATCTTATATATAAAATGTTATGCTTTGATTATAACTACATGTTATCCTAATCAAGGACAATAAACAAATATATATTAGGCATGACATGAACTATATGAAGGTATTTGAGTGATCAAGAGATAATTAATCATCCTAGGTGAATTAGAGAAAATGTTTCACATGTTAAATAATATTTATTATGAAATCCTTGTGTAAAGTGGAATGAGATTTGAAAAAAAAATTCAAATTTTATTCAAATGATCAATAACTATAGTGTTGAGAACAATTATGATTTGACAATAGCAAATACAATCCATACTATAATGTCTAAATTAAAACAATCTTGATGAAAGGATAATAATTACATTGAGAAACTGCTCACCTAAATGTTAAATCAAACAACATATGCTTTTTTTAATATTTAAGGATCATGACAGGTTGCTAAAAGGTGCATTTAATCTTCAAATATAAATCCATTATTAAATTGTTTAATTTATTTAATCCTATTTAATTTAGAATCATGATTTATATTTGGATAAATTTATTAGGAACTTATTGACTCATATGCATCAAGAACCATTAAACATAAATTAAATTAAAATAATTAATTAAATGTGACTTGATTATAAATAAATTTTAGAATTACAATCATCTAGTGCATTACAATTTTTGAGAATTACATAACATGGAAATGTAATGGAGCTTTTATGATTTAGAAATCATTTAGTATGAACTCAATTTATTTAGCATGCTCCCTACTTTAATTATGTCATTGATAATGTGTATGTTTTTATTTATGTTAAAAATAATTTTTTTAAAAATAAAAAAAAAATATTATTTTGATGTATTTTTTTTAAAAAAAACACTTTAAAACACTACCACTATCGCACTCTCAAATACTCTTGTCATACCAGTAGCAACAACCTCGTTCATGATATTTTATACTAGCAACATTAGTATTGTATTGACGATTGTTAATAAAACTCTTTACAATGTGCTCCAGTTTTATTTAAGGATATGGCGCAGCTGAAGATGGAAATCTCTCAATGACTTGT
>Ga0325414_1005618_pt1 | contig 13271 bp, 7 predicted proteins | sample PopdelMetagenome_8_FD_206183 | JGI IMG/M metagenome (GOLD analysis project Ga0325414, IMG submission 206183) | Populus deltoides microbial communities from Bellville, Georgia, United States - Leaf-PdKOR-R3 | ecosystem: Host-associated > Plants > Phyllosphere > Phylloplane/Leaf | place: USA...
ATCAATCAATCAATAAATTATGCAGAGACTCATTTCACTTCGTTCAAAGTCCAATTCTCTTAAATCTTTGTTCAATCCATTGAAATCACCTCAAAAACACTCAATTTCTGCAGATTGGTCTTCTTGTTTCCATCAAAGCTGGAGTCTTATAGCCTCAAAAGGATGCTTCAGCCGGGTTTTTTCATATGGGCTTTGGCCAAGTTGTGCTAAAATGAAGAATTTTGATAAAAATCAAGGTTTTGTTAGGAGGTTTAGTAGTGAAGCTCAAAGGGAGTCTATTGAGTATGATGTTGTGATTGTTGGTGCTGGACCGGCTGGATTATCAGCTGCAATAAGATTGAAGCAGTTGTGTAGTGAAAAGGGTGTGGATTTATCGGTTTGTGTTGTTGAGAAAGGCCCGGAAGTAGGTATTTGTCTAAATTGCGGTAGCATTTTTGGCTTTCGAGATTGTATTAGTGTCAATAGAGCTTTTGAAATGAGTTTATTTAATTCTTTTTCTTTGATTTTATTTATTTGTATGGCTCTTTTTTTTTTTTTTTGGTTATTCAATGTGGTTGTAGGTGCTCATATCTTATCCGGCAATGTGTTTGAGCCCCGAGCACTGGATGAACTTCTACCGAATTGGAAAGAGGAAGAGGTAATTTTTCATTGATTGTCTATGGCATTCGTTGCAATTCTTGCCATTTTTTTAAGGTTAATGTGATATAAGATTTGTAATCAAGAATACATACAAGAATCATACAGTTAACGATGGGAATATAGAATGAAGCCTCATCCTGCTAATGTTTCTTTCCGGTTCTTCATTGATTAAATGTAGTTGATTTGTGTTTCAAGTTGGATGAAGGATTCAATTAGCAATAAACTTTCATTGAATATGTAATATTTCTAGCAGACTTTATTTTGGTTCCAGATATATTTATGATTCCTTTTTATTTTCTTAAAAATTTTGCTTGGTGTATAAATCTGGCAGTAATTGTGTAGTGAAGCTTTTAGCTGTTGCTAAAAAAGTACACTGAAGTAGAATCAATGCATTGCAAAATGTATCACCACCACATACCTCTTTTGATTCTTGTATGCATTCTTTGCCAATCTGGGTTTGCAGGCACCAATCAATGTCCCTGTATCTTCTGACAAGTTTTGGTTTCTTACAAAGGATCGTGCCTTTTCTCTTCCATGTCCTTTTGATAACAAGGGGAACTATGTTATAAGGTAATTAATGTGATGTCCTGTTTTGCCTGGAATATTTGTGTGATGATGCAAATCTGATTTTATACGATTCTGAATGGTTTCAAATCCTGTTTCTTTAAGATTTTGTCTTTGTTTCCTTCGCATCATGAATGAAGTCTTGAGAATTTATGCAATTTACCTGAGAACAGTTTTACAAATAGTCAAACTGAGCACTTGATAATCTTTTATGTACATGAAGTTTCTCTGTTGGGCTGGGCCTTATACTGTTCATGCCATTGTCATAAAGTTTTTTTTTCTGACTTTCTGAACAATTTTATTAAAGTTTGATTATCAGTCTATGGTGGAGTCATTGCAGCCTAATTGACACACTGCATGTGATTGTGACACCAGAAAGGAGGTTGTAATTCTGTGGAGTAACCACTTCTTGACTTGAATTTGAAATTGATTCTGTTTGCATTGTTGGTTCACTTCTTTGGAAAGGCAGCTGGTCATGTACTAGAGTCTTACTGGCTTGCGAGAACTTTTAGGTCATCTTAACACTTTGCTTCTTAAGATATCTGACTAAACTGTCTCTTCCTTTGTCTCTATTTTACAACAATTAGTACTTGCTCTGCAACTCTTCTTTTTTTACTCTGTCAGTTCATTGTCATTGTGGGTCCTCTGATGCAGTTTAAGTCAATTAGTGCGTTGGATGGGGATAAAAGCTGAAGAATTTGGAGTTGAGATATATCCTGGCTTTGCAGCAAGTGAGGTGCAGTTAGTTTGGCTCTCGTATTTTTCTCAACAATTATATCACTGCAGGAATGTATTTACAAGTTATGCAATTTTACCAGATCTTATATGATGCAAATGACAGTGTTGTTGGCATTGGAACTAACGATATGGGAATTGCCAAAGATGGTTCTAAGAAGGATACTTTTCAACGTGGTGTAGAGCTGAAAGGTCCGACACCCTCTGTTATCTAAAATCCTTGAAATTTTACCAGATCTAAGGTGGTTTTTCAGAGTACTATTTCCAGTGTTTAGTTTCAGTTAACAACAAAGAATTGAACAAAAATTGTACTTTCTTACCTCTTCTCTCGAGGATTACCATATGGAATTTAATAATGCATCCAATGAGTATTTCTATTCCAATCTGGACACATGACTTTACCCTTTTGGGTTTTCTTTTCAATAAGGCCACAGACCACTCTTAGCTTCCAACAAAATAAGATGTCTATGCTGCCTTTCCCTCTTAAACAGCCATGAAATGAGAGCCAACGTATCATTTTCCTCAATGCCTTAGATACACCTCGGATGGCCATTTAATCATGCCCATTTGTTACACATATATCAGACTTCAATCTAGTATGTTTTTTTTCTGAGAATGACTAGTATTAAGTTTTCTGTGGTTTAATTAATGGTTATAAGGGTGACATGAACATGCAGGTCGCGTAACGCTTCTAGCTGAAGGTTGTAGAGGATCTTTATCAGAGGTTTGTAGAATAACTATTTAGCTGTAGCAGACACCGTTAAACTTCTGAGCTAACCTGCTGATAATTATGCTAAGGCTGGTCTCATATTTGTTCTAACAGAAACTAATTAAAAAATACAAATTGAGAGAGAAGGGGCATGCTCAACATCAGACTTATGCTTTAGGAATTAAAGAGGTAACCTATCTTCAAGCAAATTTTATGTTCGACCGCCTTTTTTAACTTTTCAGATCTCTATTTGTCCTTTCCCTTTGACGCAACAATGTCAATTTTCCTTGTGTTTACACTAGGAATTGTAGCGAAGCACTCACACTAGTTGTATAGCCACTAAGGTTAGATATATTAATGAAATTATAGTTGTTGCAATTGTCCTTGTTTTCATGCTTAGTTCATAGTATCCTTCAAATATGTTTTGATTGTTGTTGATGGATTTTCTGAAGGAAATGTTCTTGGTTTAATGGCATACATGAAGTCTAATCAAACCGTTTTCACTCATCTAATTTTTTTAGATCTGTTATTTGATTGGTTCGATCAGGTTTGGGAAATTGATGAGAGCAAGCATAAACCTGGTGCTGTTCTTCACACGATAGGATGGCCTTTGGATCAGAAAACATATGGGGGGTCATTTTTGTACCATATGAAAGATAGGCAGGTAACATGTTGTAATCAAACTCTAAAAACAAGACGAGTGTTTTGAGTGTTGTGTTTCTTGCCAGATTTTTATTTCATTCTTTGTCCTGTAAATGTAATTGCTGTTCAAGTTTTAAAATCATTTGACAATACTGCAGTTTCTCACCTTGGAGCTATTTATCACCATTTATTTTGATAACTAAAGCTTGTAATTATATTTACCTTGATTGATCAAACAGGTGTCAATTGGTTTGGTGGTTGCTTTGAATTATCACAATCCTTACTTGAACCCTTACGAGGAATTTCAGGTGAACCATATTTACAGGTCTTCTGTCAAGCTTTGCATTCAATATCTCCCATTTTATTTGTAGGGCATGTGCACATAGATCTAGGTTATCATATCATTTAATGCTTCTCCGGGTTGCTTGTGTTATAAAATAGTCAAAAAATGCTGTCTTGTATTTCTAGCTCTTAACTTGCTCATCCATGGAGCACCAGTTCTTGGAATCTTACTCAATTTCCACTTATTGGATTTTGCTCTTAGAAATTTAAGCATCATCCTGCCATCAGACCTCTTCTGGAAGGGGGAACTGTGATCCAATATGGGGCTCGCACTTTAAATGAAGGTGGTATTCAGGTGAGTCAGTAATCTGTAATTTATAGGTGGCTTTCAATTTGCAGTTAGTAAATGCAATTTTTGTGTGCCAAAAAAAATGATTTACAAATCTCTTGAAAGTTGTAAATGTTTGACACTTAAATTTGGAAGGATGCAATTCCAAAAGTTCACATAAACCATTGATCAAACTGTTCATGGATATATGAGGCATAACATCTTTTGTCCATTATTAAATGCTATACAATAAGAATATGATACAAGTTAAATTTCAGTCCATTCCATATCCAGTTTTCTCGGGAGGAGCAATTATTGGATGTTCAGCTGGTTTCTTAAATGTACCAAAAATAAAGGGAACACACACTGCAATGAAATCAGGTACCAATCACATTAATCATATAGTTTGGCTTATCTTCGCCTAACTTTCCTATTGAAGTATGTTCTGATTAGGGCATGTTAATCAATTTAAATGCACAGTTTGAATTAAATACTGTTAGAACACTTTAGACTGGAAAGTTACTTCAAAGGTTACAGTAAATAGATGATCTTTTTAGAGTATGTCCATTTGTGGTTGTACTATGAATCTAGTTTACCAACTTTCAGAATATTACCATCCATCTTTTAGGTAACAGTGAATGTCTAATTTATTTTTCTTACTTGCTTCATATAGGAATGCTAGCAGCAGAAGCAGCATTTGGTTCTCTTAGGGAAGGCACAAGCTTGAAATCATATTGGGAAACTTTAAGGAGTTCTTGGATATGGGATGAACTCCACCAAGCTCGAAACTATCGACCCGTATGTGCACCAATTCAATCCCTTCTTTTCTTTACAAACATTGTTCTGTTTGTTCACCTACAAATAGGTCCGTCTACTATTGTGAGCTCTGTACTTAACTTATATGACTCTTTTAATAGATGAAGGAACCTCAACTGAGCATACATATGTTACCTAAATTATTTATTTTATAGATTACTATAGCATGAAATAACATAGACTCGTGCAGACAGTATATAACAGTTTTTTTAAGTTGTTATCGGTGGTAATCAAACACTAGTGAAACCACTGTATGTTCAGTCTGCTTAAGGCTGTATTTATACAGTGTACGATGATTAATATGGTCCCTTAATTGTGCAAAAACTATTGGTAATATGGAGTTTGATTGAGTGAATAAGAAAAGGTGTTTGTTTAAGTTGCATATATATATTGAACTCTTTCATTCTGAAATATGATTTTATCGCTGCAGGCTTTTGAATATGGGGTTATTCCTGGAATGGCTATTAGTGCATTAGAACGGTAAGATTTCACCTCACTGGTTTTGTACTTTAATCATTGATCGCTTTACTGGTTGACCTTTGAAAATTTCTAATTATGTAATAATTTTTTCTTTGCAATCTCATTTAGCTGAACTTTTCTGCCTGGCAGCTACATACTGAAAGGAAGGTCCCCATTCACGCTGAAACATGGGAAACCTGATCATGAGTCAACAAATGTAAGAAGACACTTCTTAGGAAACAGTTTGTTCTATCACACATGGTATTTTAATTTCTTCAGCAATCGAACACTGCAAAGATGGGGAATATAGTTTGACCATCCTCAGTTTGTTGCTTCAGCACTATCACTTTTGCTTTAATGATGTGCTCAATAAATGTCTACGGAGTAACTCTCCCAGTTCTATCTGTCAAAAAGAGTGAAGAGGAAGTTAACACTTTTCTTTCTTTTATTATTTTTGAGTTTAACCAACACTATAAATTCTTAGCATAGACTAAGAGTAAGAGATGGAACAATTGAATGCTGACTGATGAACCCTCATATTTTTCAGGCTGCACGGTTACACTCTCCAATTGAGTATCGAAAGCCTGATGGAGTTTTTTCTTTTGATGTGCCAACCTCCCTCCACAGGTTTGTAAATATACACTTTGATTATTCTGTTCAGTTATCATTCAACTTTTGTTGGGTGGATAGCCTTGTCGTTTTCCAGGATGGTTACCATGGGGATGCTATTATTGTTGACTTTTCACTCAGCACTTTCCCAAGGCCCTGCCCTCCTTTTAAATAGCCAACCTTCCTCTTCTTCTGCTCCTTTTCACTTTGTGCGCTGATAGAAAATGAGACATGCTGGAATTACTAGCATAATATGTCAGACTAATCAACAGTTTTCATAAACAAGAGTGGAAAACTTAGTGGCTTTAGAAGCAATGTTTTTCTGCACTGTTTACAAAGGTAAGAAATAAGATTCTGGCATGTATACGAGTAGTTTTGATAATTGTTACTGATGAAGAGGTTCGGTTATTCAAAGTCTTGAGAAAATTGTTAGGCTTGGCAGACTGTAGACTGTAATAGTAGAGTGGGACTGTTATTACTGACATCAGATAGCTAAGGGGTGTGAGTTCTAAAAGACCATTAATCCTGTTAACATAATCATGACAGGCTCTATTATAAGATAAAGTTTATATTTGGACAAAGATTTTAACCCTTGATAGAATAGATTGGCAATGCTAGATCCATGTGGTCTATACTATGCATATTTGAGAAAAATATTCAATTATTGGTGAGGTTCTTGCAAGTCAAGTTCTTTTTTTGTTATCTGTTCAGTAGTAGAACTTTGAGTCTTAATTTTTCCATGCCAGAAAGGGGGTAGCAATTATATAACAATCTTTTTTTTTTTTTTTTTTGCTTGTTTAGGAGCAACACTAATCATGACCACAATCAGCCTGCTCATCTTCGTTTGAAGGACCCCAAGATTCCTGAGACTCTGAATTTGCCAGAATATGCTGGACCTGAGTCACGATATTGTCCTGCTCGCGTATATGAGTAATACACATTCTTGATATGGCCTGCACTTTAGGTTTCCTTTTTCAAATGGATTGTATATGTTATAATTCCTTTCACCTTTCTTTGAAATACAGGTATGTCTCCGATGAGAACAGTCAGCTGAAGTTACAGATCAATGCCCAGAATTGCCTGCATTGCAAGGTATTGTTTAGACCATTTTCTAGCTTCTTCTTCTTCTTTTTTCCTTTTTCAGTCTGTTTTGAGGGTTCCATTTTCTAGCTCTTAGAAATTACCTCCAGCCTCCGGAACCATCATAAATTATAAATATGAAATGATAACTCTCATTATAAGCTAAAGTGATGAATTTTCTTTTTTCTGTAAGCATTGAAGAGGTAACTTCAACCAAAAAGGGATCAATGTTGTGCTTGTCAAATGCCTAATTTGATCATTCAACTTCCTTCGTTTCTTCATTAACTTTGCTTGAATACTATTTTCAGGCATGTGATATCAAAGACCCAAAGCAAAACATTGAATGGACAGTGCCAGAAGGGGGAGGTGGCCCAGGCTACTCGGTCATGTAGATTTACTTTGTGACCTTCATTGAAAAGGGACATTTCATGTATAAGTTTTCAAAAACAAAGCAACCCTAAAATAAAGAGTATTTTCCTGTAAATACCTCACAGGAAACAAGCAAAGCTTGAATCTCATGATGCTGATATATTTATTTGATAGCTTGCATAGTTGACACAGAAAATGGAAGATCCCTTGCTGATTGATTGATTGATTTAGCTGTAATACAGTATCAAATAATCAAGAATGATTAACATTATCGATACTGTCTTGAATCCTTAAGCAAGCTATAAAAAACTTTTTCACTATGATTTGAAGCCATGCTATTTAGGCCAATTCTCTATGGTGCGCATTTGCAAAATTTTGTCTGGGCACTGATAAAGAAAAGATTGTCAATACAATCGAAGGGAGTTGCCATGCAAACTAGCATGAAAGATTTATATTATTTATTTCTGTTTTTTGATGGATTGGGAATATAGTTGTGAAAAAAGTCTAGCAACTGTGTTTATCAAAATGATATTTTTTTCGTGATGTGTACTAGATCTCTTGTCAATCAGATTTTATCATATTAATATCTTATCTAATTTAATTAATAATTACTTTTAGGTTATGCTTCGAGCCTTATATGTTTTAAGTCAATTTGTAGGGTCAAATTTAATAAGTATGATTAGGAGAAGAGCTTAATCTCTTGTTTAAAGTCTTACCAAGCTATTGTCATCCCAATTCTCAAATAAATTCATTCCTCAGGTCTTTATTCCAGAGCAAGTGAAGAAACTAATCAAGTCTTGAGTCTAATTTCTTTTCAAGCCAGGAAACCAACAAACATGATAAAAAAAAATATATATAGTTTGTAAATCATTTTCAATTCCCTTTCTATATATATCCACCAAAATAATCATCAACCAAGAGAAATAAACCAGGAAGGAGCGATTAAGGTGATATAGAAAGCTGGGCCAGTATTAATTTATTAGGGTTACAATCCCTCCAGACAACTTCATGAGCTAGTTGCAGTCCCTATCCACTTTTGCTAACAATAATTAGGCAACCTAAGAACAGCTCCTCTTACATATTAAACTTAACCTCCGACAACAAAACATTTTCTTACATTATTGACAATTTAGGACCCACTTTTGTCCTTGCCCTAAATTCTGTCACTTCCATTGCAGCTCCAGGTGGGGGAACTGGATGGCATAATATAGTCAGGCAAGTACCACGAGCACCGCTAAAAACAACATAACCCTTTCTTTTTTCTTTCTTTAATGGGGTGTTGGGTTCAAATGCCTCATCGGTCCCCACTGAAAGCAACGAAAACTAGTAACAACCAGCAAAATTTGTACTGCCCATTTGAGACTCTGGTATAGCAGCAGAGGTGACCAAGCACATAAACATCAATAAGAACTTGCATGTGTAAACACCCATATCGGACAGGAAGTAGAGTTTGAAGGGTTTTGGTGGGGTACAACTGAGGACAAACCTATGAATTTCGAATCAACAAATCGCCAACAAAGGCCCATGATTGTAATAAAGGTTCTACATAGACTATACCATATTAAATACTTTAAGCAAACTAGAATATAGAGCTGCCTAAAAGAAATGTAAGGTAGAAATGTTCGGTAATGTATATTAGAAGGACTGGAGATAAAAGGAAGGGAAAATATCCTATGTGACAACAGATTGCAACTAGGATGTAGACAACAGTAGAGAACATTAAGTAGCTGCCTTCTCATTTTCAATCCTTTGATGAAGAGGAATTAGCCTCAGATCCATTATCTTTCTGGCTTGAAGAAGTCAATGATCCTCTCATTTTCAAATCCCCACCTTGTTGCTGCTGCTGTTGCTCCTGCTGCTGTTGAAGTTGCTGCTGCTGAAGCTGATGTAGCTGGAACTGTTGCTGCTGCTGCTGCTGCTTCTGGGAATGAATTTGGAGCTGTTGAAACTGTTGTGCAGCTAAGAAAGTATGCATTGCTTGATTATTGGGATATAATTGCTGGCCTCCTCCAAAAGATGCATAGTTCATCATGGGTCCACCATTTGGTGTTTGACCAGTCAGTACCTTCAGATGCTGAATTTCTTCTTTCAGCGCGTCATTCAAGGCTATCACAAAACAAAAAATCATCATTAAGGCCGGTAACAAAAGAAGTTGAATCTGAATAAATTCAAAATTAATATGCACAACCAAATTCATCAACGGACCTATCAATGGAAGATACAGGGTACAGAAGCCGCATATGGATGCAATTGCAAGTTTATGAAAGGCCACGTGAGCAAATTTTGCCTATGCTCAGACAGAAGTGTCTCTACTATGTGTCAAATAAAACTGGTGCAAAGTTTATCGACTTCCTTCTATTTAGCAGTTCTAAACAGCTATGCCTCCACTAAGTGCCTAACAAGTCTTACAAATGAGGAAAATGCTTATATTTGGAATGCCCACTCAAAGCTAGTTCACATCACAAAAAATAAAAAAGGCGATTCACACCCTCAGATGAGAATAGAAACTACCTGCTCCCAATGAAACTACCTCAAATAATAAGGTTAAGTTAGCAATAATTTTTGGGCATTCATGAGAAACCATTCCACAAAATAAAGTGCTTGCATAAAATTTGGAAGTGGAAGAGCTTACTATAAAAACAAAATCCCTAGAAGCTACTTGAACACCAATTTATAGACAACAATCACTTCTGCAATCAAATATCAATCAGCAAGCTTACTATAAAAACAAAATCCCTATAACTCAATGCATAGCATCCTTGAGATCTTTCACATGCAACTCAGTCTACACAGGCTATGTCTTGCATCATCTTTGGAGCTTTAATTTATTTCCCCCATGTAGTATACATTCTTATTGTTATCCATAACTACCTACATATCACAACATTATCGCATCCCGAGCCAAGCACACCATCAATTGAATGCTATCAAGTGCACATTTTAAGACTTGAAAATAAATAATACCCAAAATCCCTGACTCTAAGATGACTGAAGTATGCACATTTTGGAGGACAATTTCCGAGCTGAAATAAATAACACCTATTATCTTCCTAGTTTAGAAAAGTCAGCTCAATTCCCAGCCCTAGGTCTTAATCCAGGGATGAAACATATAGCCCACAACTGTGGTTTTAATGCATGCCCTTGGCCATGCAAATATCAACAAATAATCAACCGGTTGACATTATAATCAGCCATATAAAGAGACACAGCTGATCCCATATTTAAATCAACAAAAACAACTAAAAAATCCTCTGGCATGAAAAGTGTCATAAATGACAAGTAACCAAATTAAAAGATTACGAACATTCCTGGCCACTAGACAGAGCATATTTTAATTCCTTTCCTGATCAAATGATGTGAAAGAAAGAGGAAAGTTTAGCAATTGCAGACGCCATATTGAATGACAGTTCTAAGCAAAATCTAGATTGTGTACAACACAGAAAATGCACAAGTGGAAAAAAAGATGTAGATCACAAAATAACAATGTTTACAACCAAAAAAAGTTACCTATCATAAAGCCTGCTAGAGATCTTTTATATATATATATATATATATATATATATATATATATATATATTATGAAAAGACTTCTGTTTGTGGCAATATGTAAGTCATAGGATGATGAATCATACACAATTAATGTCAAATACCTAGACCATGCACACGCTGACATTGCCAGTATATTACTATTAGAAGATACAGGCATGAAGAGATAAAATAGGGCAACATTGTTTGTGGATCACAGCATGCACTCATATGCTTTTTATACATATCAAAATGCCTCTTCATAAAAACCATATACAAATAACACAAATATTAATGGAAAAAAAACATCAGCTAAAATTGGCTAATTGTATTTAGAAAATTCAGGGGAGACCCTTACCATCTTGCAAGTGGACCTGCTGCTCCATCGTTTGCAAACGCAGTTTCAGTTCACTATTTTCAGAGGTCAGACCATTTGTATCCCTCTGTCAAATCATAAGCAACAATATCAATTTGACATGCTTTAATGTGTTCCCGATGGAAACATTACTTATTAAATTAACGTATAGAAAAAAGGAAACATAGGCTACAACTTCCATTGGACAGTCAAGTCAAACCAGATACAGTTAACAAATAAATAAGAGTGAGCTTATGCAACTTGCCTGAAGAAGAGTCAATTGAGCAGACAACGACGTCGCTTCTGTTTGGAGTGTCTGCACTTTCCTTTCAAGTTCAGCTATGTAACGCATCTTCCTCTCCTTGGACCTTGCAGCAGATTGCCTGTTGGCCCAAATCCTATAGATGGAACAGAAATGAACATGTCTGACGTCAATCTAAAATAAATAAAACAATGGAAATGTCTTCTCTCTCTTTTTTGATAGAAGGAAATAAAATAAGAGGGATGAAAGAGGAGAGAGATGAGTCCTTTGCAGCAGGGGAATTCAAGACCATTTTTATACAAGCAGAAAACTTCATTTGAGCTTAACAAAAATTCCATGCTATCTGTATAACAAACTATTCCTAAAAGTAGTCCTATATATGCCAGGTATGTTCACTACAAGAAGTACCTTATGAACAGTGAGTGCAATTACATTCAGTGCTTCATAAGACTATTTTATGGAGACAATAACAAACTCAAAGATGCCCCATAACAAAATGTTTCAAAAACATTAAATTTCATGGAACGGGCACGAATTTTTAATTTCACGCGAAACACACATGATATCGCTACTACTGAAATTAGCATCATGAGTAATCCCATAACTTAACAAACCACACCTTGAAAAATAGAAAAATTTAAGAGAATGAGAGATGGGATACCTTTTTGCACGCTTGGGATCTATAAGTGCAAGTTCAGCTAGCTTCGCAGCAGATACAGCTTTCTTAGAATCTGCAGGAGAGGCGTCTTCAGAACCTGACATGAGCATCTCCGGCTTGATTGTTGTTGAGCCATCCATTGACTGGCTATGTTGATGCCTAACTCTAGGCCTTTCACTTGGACCAGCACCCAAATTCACTGTTGCAGGCAGTGGTGTCATTGCTTGTGCTGCCATTGCTGGAGCCAAAGACTCCCCAACTTGAAAAGTAGATGTGGCTGAGGACGAATTGAACTTATCCATATCAAGGTACATTGACAACAAATCTTCCTCAGTTTCGTCAGAAAAAGTTGGCCCATCAGCACCACCACCCACGACACCAAGATCACTATCAAAGCTAATATCATCAGGGAGAGTGAGGATCTCAGAATGGGCCCGACGGTGGCCCAAATTCTTTGGTGGGTTATCAGGCATTCGGCTGATATCATGACTAAATCGATTAGAATCCGATCCATGACCGAAATGATTAGGGTCTGGACTACTACCGGGAGCCATTGGAGGAAATGTTGAAGGTGATTGCTCAGGTTTCAAATTAAAGGAGCTCCCAGAGGGCGAAAAACTAGAGTACCTGCCTGGAGGTGGTGGTAAACCACTACTATGGTGGCTAGCAGATTTATCCTTATCCATCTTAATAAATCACAAAAACCCCAAAACCCTAATCAAACTTTTGGGCAGCTAGTTCAATAACTCAAGAAGGCACAAACAAAGAGTCCACAAAACGAAGATTTTGCACGCAACAAAAAGGGAAATGCCAAAAAGTCTTGATTTTGAAGCTACACGACATTCAAACACCTAAGAGAACACAACCAAACCCTAATAAACACCCAAATTACACTTCAAAACAAAAGATTATCCACTCTAATTCCCACAAAACACTACAAACTCAAGACACGCAAACAACAAACCTAATAAAGTATCAAACTTGACACAAAGTCTCTAACTTTATACATAACAACAACAAACCCTATAAAAATGAGAGAGATCTGATTAACACGAGAGAGAGAGAGAGAGAGAGAGAGATTCCACAAAACAGGAAGGTAATATTAAAAGCAATGAAAAGCAAGCAAACCCAAGAAATCAGACAGCTGAAAGCTCCTTGGGATTAGCGAGGCAGAAATTTCCAGGGAAAATCTGATAACTTTCAAGGAAAATATTTCAGACATGAATTCTCTCTCCCATA
>Ga0325414_1005619_pt1 | contig 13271 bp, 13 predicted proteins | sample PopdelMetagenome_8_FD_206183 | JGI IMG/M metagenome (GOLD analysis project Ga0325414, IMG submission 206183) | Populus deltoides microbial communities from Bellville, Georgia, United States - Leaf-PdKOR-R3 | ecosystem: Host-associated > Plants > Phyllosphere > Phylloplane/Leaf | place: USA...
AATTACCTCCTGATTTGCCATAAGAAAGTGAAATGGAAGCTAATTTCAACCGAGTCTTCAATGCTATTTGCCATTAAATAGTAGTTGAGGTCAGCTATATTCCTTAATCTGGACTAGCATACAAGAAATAGAAAAATAAATAAAAATCTGGACTAAACTCTTACAAATTATGTGCATATAATGAAGCATTCCATGAGTGCACACATGATCTAGTACTATTTCTAGATTCCTGAATTAAACGAGTTCTCTGTGTGATTGGAAGTGTAGATGATGATGTTATCATAAACCAAATTCAAGGCTAAAAGGTGTCCAGGCCCCCACATTAATTATCAATCAGCTATAAATATTCCCTATAGGACGTAAAGAATAGGTGCAAATGCTGCCTGAATAATTCCGGTTCTGAAATTGAGTCTTAACTTAGCTTTTCATCATCCAAGTTTCATTTGCTCCTATACACGTGTCTGTCACATGTCGTGCAGCAAAAGATATTTCTGATGAGAACATAAGTTCAGTCAGTAGAAATATTCGATTTTAACTTCCAAATTCAATCAGAGTCTGGAATTACAGTAAACTCTCTTTGTTTCAGAATCATTAATTCAATAGCTTAGCCAACTTTTAGCCAAAACTCTAATGGCGGGTGAGCGTGAAATATATAATTAAATAGATGAGATAAGGAGGTCTAAAAAGGAAAAACGAGAGTGCTGTTATTTTTCCTGCCTAAACAGTCATTGTCAATTACATGTTTCTAGGAGACACAGGTGGTCGCAGCAGTTTGGAAGGCAAAGTGGTAGACAGAAAATTGAGGGTACAAATAAACTTACTTTCAAATGGGAACTTTAGAAAAAAAAAAAATCAAAGAAAAGGTTGAGATTAGTTTGAAGATTTTTTTTTTAAAAAAAATCAACTAAAAACTGCTAAGGAAAGAAAAATTACTTGTAATTAATTTGTGCAGTAAGAAAACAAAGAAGCTTAATTTGGGCAAGAATATTTGCTTACTTTTCAATATGTCAGTAGTTGCTGCATGAATATCTATATATTAGCTTACAAGTCGTATCAAAATAATTCTATTCTTGCTAGTTTTGATGACTCACATGAGGGATGTTTTTGTAAGACATAGGTTATCTCTAGACCCTTCTTCTAGCTCAATATAATTGATCTTAGAGGTGCTTTCCAAAAAAAAACACTGCTTTTACAAATATATTTATCTTGGCATTTCACAAATATATATATAGTAGCATTTATGTCAACTTTAGCGGTGGTTATGGTATATTTTCACTGATATTGACTCCAGCATATTCAAGCAAAATATAGCATATTCAAGCAAAATATAAATTGAATTTGACAGAATTACTGTTTAGAGTCATTGTCGTCATAAAGAGATATGTATATATACATCAAAAGCAAATATTGCTTGAAATGCCATTGCATGTATCTATAGAGATGACGGACCTCTTATACGCTAAGTGAAAGTGACAATCAGAATGAAAGTGTCCATGATATGTTGAAGTTGACACACAGGATATATATATGCTTGCTTTCCTCACTGCAGATTGTATTATGGGTGGCAATTCCATCTCTGTTGCAAAAGGGATCAGTAACGCTACTGATGAACGTGTTTCTGATCATTTTCCTCTTCCAATATCTCCCAAAAATACACTATTCCGTCTGCCTCCTTCGACGCATGCAAAGTCTCTCTGGCTATATATTTGGAACTGTATGGTGGGGAATCGCTCTCAACATGATTGCTTACTTTGTTGCATCACATGTAAGTTTCCTTTATCTATATATCTCCTATATCTTTTTAATATAGTTGTTTTAAGCCTTTCTTTTTGTATGTTCTTGAGTTTTGTGTCCTTAAAGTGGGATATCACCGTTGCATGCTTTCGGCCACGCAAAATCGATATATATATATATAGACACCAAGGGAAATTCACATAATCTTTTTTTTTTTTTTGGTAAAAAGATTTACACAAGAAAATTTAGATAATCGTATGCATGTGATGAGAAAGACAAAGATGGGTTATGTATATAGTTGTGTATTTTAAGTTAATTAATATATTTTTTCCATATTAATCCATGAATGTTCCACTTATAGCTTAAAATGTTTCAATGTTAACTCTATAGTTTTTAATTTTGTACTTTCCCAATATAATAGTAATAAAAAAAGCTTGGTACGTTTTTTTTTTAATTTTAATTTCTCTTATTTTTCTTCTCAAATTAATCTTTATAAACATTATAATACCTCACGTAAACACTTTAAATAACTAAAGAAACACAAAAACCAAATTAAGAAAAGAAGGTTATTTAACAACTACGTACGGTAGCATTGGAATTTTTTTATTATTATTTTTAACATTAGCGTATTAAATAATTGAAAAATATTATAAAAATATATCAATTTAATATATATTTTAAAGTAAAATAAATTAAAAAAACAGAACATGTTTTCACGTTTTGAACTTCTTTATTGACTGTGAAAACAATTTTATCAACTGCGATACTCAGAGCGGAATAAAAAGTCCTAAAAGGGATTCTCAAAAGAAATAATTTATCAGCTTCTATTTGTTATCTTTTGAACTTCTAATTATTTAGGCCCTGGATTCTAGTGCCATGGAAGTAGCGAAACTAGTCGTCACGAAGCAAGATTCTTCATTGAATAAACAAATATAATTTCTTATCTAAAGAAGTGCCTTTTAATCATATAAAGATGAAAAGTAAAACAGCATGATAATTGATCTCTTTATCCAAATTATTTTGTGAGATTTTTTTTATAATTATTAATAAATAAAGTATAAATATTGTTAAATCCCACTTCAAACTTGATTCGAATCTAAACCAATATATATATAGCATAAATTGTCATTTACTACAAACATAATTTAAATATGTATTATTTTTTTTTATTTCATATTAAATAATAAACAATATTTAAAAACCAATAATTAGGGCTTGGATATAATAAAAACCCAATCCAGTACCGGTAATCACTGTCATCCTTACTCTTTTCCAACTGTAAACCATACAGTTACTCTTTACTACCAACTGTAAACCATAAAGTTGATGTGCATCATTTTGTATTTAAATATTGGATCAAGAAGACAATGCTTGTTTTTACATGTTAATTTATTAGGAGGACTGAATTTTCCCTTCTTAAAATATTCAAATGAACGTGTGCAGGCAGCAGGAGCATGTTGGTACTTGCTGGGAATTCAAAGGGCTGCAAAATGCTTGAAAGAACAATGCATAGAAACACCGGGTTGTGGCCTGGGATTGTTGTCTTGCAAAGAGCCTATTTACTATGGAACAACAAGAAAAGTGATGGAGAAGGCGAGATGGGCATGGGCGGATAACAAGCTAGCAAGATCTATGTGTTTAGACAGCCCTGATAAATATGATTATGGTGCATATAAATGGACCGTTCAGCTTGTTACCAATGACAGCAGATTAGAGAAGATACTCTTTCCTATCTTCTGGGGCCTAATGACTCTCAGGTAATTCGATCGACAGTCCTCAACATGGACGTTCTGTCCGGCAGTACACCGTACACTAAACAAAAAGGCTCACGAGAAAGAAATTCAAGATTACACCATCATCGATAGATACTCTTCTTCTTAATTTTCTGACGATCATGTGTTTTCATCACAGCACTTTTGGGAACCTGGAGAGCACAACTGAGTGGTTAGAGGTTGTTTTCAACATCATTGTTCTAACCAGTGGGCTGCTCTTGGTCACCATGTTGATTGGGAATATCAAGGTGATCTCATTTTATTCAACTTTATTATTTCTTAATGCTTCGTAGATAGGTGACAGTGTGGCAGGTGCTACCCCATGATTAATGGAATAGATTCCGTATTTACTGTGCTTGATAATGGCCACTCGTGAAGACCATTTTACCTACACACCGTTCAATTCTTGCAAGGAATCCATTTAACTTCCTCTTGATAAAAATTTCGAAGGACGGGTTGTCTTATTGGGACAGTCCAACATGCGTTGTCCAGCAAAATTATAGAGCTTTAAAGGGCCCACGTCCTAGTGTTCCCTGTTTTTCAAACCAGCACCCATTCTTCGTCGTCTTCTTCTAATTTAATTACCTTTACAAAACTTCATTTTCATTTGAATTAATCATCAAGAGAAAGAAGATTATGTTTACACCATTGTTTGTGCATGAAGGTGTTCTTGCATGCAACCACATCAAAGAAGCAAGCAATGCAATTGAAGATGAGAAATATAGAGTGGTGGATGAGGAAAAGGCACTTGCCTACGGGGTTCCGGCAGAGAGTGCGCAACTACGAGCGGCAACGGTGGGCAGCGATGAGGGGTGTTGATGAATGTGAGATGATCCGGAACCTCCCTGAGGGCCTTAGGAGGGACATCAAGTACCATCTTTGCCTGGATTTGGTGAGACAGGTAAATGCCAGAGTACCAAGCTATTGTCTTTTTATCTTTATTTTTTTTTCCCTGTGGGTCTAATGGGGTCCACTACAGTTAAGAAAAACAAATTTGTGGTTTTTATTATTATTATTATTATTATATTGACTGTATCTTCTTCCTATTATACAATGGGCTTGTAGTCCACGCACATTTTAAAAAGAAAAGACTGCTGAGCTTCCATTTATTGGCCTGTGATTCAAGACCAACCACCGCATTCGTTTTCAGTCCAATCAGATCTGGGCTTTGCAAATTCTCTGGTTTCAAATTATAATATCCGAGGGGATGTTTCAAAAATCTGTTTCAGGTACCACTGTTCCAACACATGGATGATTTGGTCCTCGAGAACATTTGTGACCGTGTGAAGTCTCTCATCTTCACAAAGGGAGAAACAGTAAGTTCCTCTTATGATCCAAAGCAGAAATTTATTGTACGGGAAACGTTAACATGAGCGGGCAGAGTTGCTCACGCGTGAGTAATAAAATCATTTTCTTGAACATTCCTAACTGCTAAATGAATTTCTTGTAGATTACAAGGGAGGGAGACCCTGTCCAAAGAATGTTATTTGTAGTAAGGGGACATCTCCAAAGTAGCCAAGTTCTCAGAGACGGTGTCAAAAGCTGTTGCATGCTAGGGCCTGGGAATTTCAGTGGTGATGAGCTCTTATCATGGTGCCTGAGAAGACCTTTTATCGAACGCTTGCCACCATCTTCATCAACGTTGGTCACTCTTGAAACCACCGAGGCTTTTGGCCTAGAAGCTGAAGACGTGAAATATGTGACGCAACATTTCAGGTACACATTCGTTAAGGAAAGAGTTAAGAGAAGCGCAAGGTATTATTCACCTGGATGGAGAACTTGGGCTGCCGTGGCTATTCAGCTGGCTTGGAGAAGGTATAAGCATCGGTTAACGCTTACCTCATTGTCATTTATAAGGCCTAGAAGACCTGTGTCAAGGTGTTCTTCTTTGGGAGAGGATAGGCTTAGGCTTTATACTGCTCTCTTAACTTCACCGAAGCCGAATCAAGATGATTTTGACTTTTGAAAATGATCAAGTGCTGTATACTATGGTACATTTCGTTGTTGAAAGGCAGTTGCATTATATTTTTTAGCTGCTTGCTTAGTGGCTATAAGGCCCCCATTGCTTCAAAAATGAGAAAATACCTAGCAGCATGTAACCTACCATTTCATAAACGGAGGCCAAGCATAACTTCGATGCGCCATAGGATGGATATTCAAGGCGAAAAGACATCCATCGAAGAGGCATAAACTTAAAAGGTACTTTTCAACTAAAATATATGTTTTTTTTTCTTAAATAACCGTTTTAATGCTTATATAAATGTTCCCTTTCATTCTAAGAGTTTTCTACCTCTATACAATGAAAGGACTTTTTTTAAAAAACAAAAAAAAAATTCTATTCTTAAAAAAAAAAAAACTATCATATATGTGTGTTTATGCGCGGGCATCCCATCAATTAATGTACATACCTTTTTTCTTCTAAGTTTTTGATAATCAATTAAAGAAGATAATAGATTCTTCCATCTTCATTTAGAATAAATTCTTCTATATAGATACATTTTAATTTATCCTCGAAAAATTATATAATGTCTCAATTTCATCTAAAACTTTTAGTTTATTTTAATGAATCCTCATAAGTTTCATAATTGCTATAAGATATATCAATCTTCGTAAAACAAGAAAAAATAATAGACTTTTTTACATCAAATTTCTTTCTAAAATAAAGTAATTGATGCTGATACTATTAAATAAGAATAAAAGATGTGAAAGAACCATTAAAATATGTTCATTGTTGTAATCATAAAGAGCCATCGACTATAAAAACATTTTGGACATTCAACAATTCAAGAATATGGTGAAAATAAAAAATCTTGAATTCTAAAAAAGAAACTGTAACTTTAATAGTTTGTGATTTTTCAAGCATTTTATCAAATAATTGGTGAGCAAATTGAATCTATAGCTTGCCAATATATCTTTTTAAACTCCAAAGCTAATCTGCAATGGTTCAGATTATAACCAAAATATTTTGTAACATGAAATCATGGATGAAGAATCTAAAGTTTCAGCTGCCATGCTCTCACCAATAATAGATCATCACTATATATCATTATCACAACTCCACAACTGAAGAACTTTAAGACAGTGGAAAATAAAAATCTTACAAGAAAACAGAATTTCATTCATACTATTTTTTTTTGTTATATATATATATATATATATATATAACAGGGAAATTATGTGGCAAGGAAAGACTCTTGCATATAATTTCTCCCAATAATCTCGCTAGGATTACATACTAATAATAACAGAGCATGATCATATCTAAACTAGGTAATGAATAAATTACATTAGGCAATAGTATAATGCTAGAATATTTGTAGAATCATATTCATCAATAGCTACATCTGTAGAATCATTTTATCATCAATAGCTGCAGTATTTTCAATACTCCCCCTCAAGCTGGATCGAGCGGATTGGTGGATCTAAGCTTGCTCAACAACCGGTGAAATTGAGTAGATGACAGAGCTTTCATGAGCACATCAGCTAATTGATCATGAGAATGTATATACTGAGGTTGGATGAGTTTGGCTTCAACTTGCTGACGTATGTAATGACAATCGACTTCAATGTGCTTTGTGCATTAATGAAATACTGGATTAGAAGCAATATGCATAGCAGCTTGATTGTCACAAAACAGTGTCATAGGAGTAACGCCATAAAATCCAAAATCGGCAAGAAGTTGTTTGAGCCATATCAGTTCACAGGCAGCAGAGGTCATAACACAATACTCTGTTTCAGCACTTGAGTGAGCTACAACAGATTGTTTCTTGCTTCTTCAGGACACCAAATCGCCACCTATAAACATACAATAGCTAGTGGTAGATCGACGATCGAGAGAATTTCCTGTCCAGTCAGAATCTACGTATCCCATGATGTTATTATGACCATTACGAATCATAACTATACAACGACCAATGGTGCCTTTCAGATATCGCAAGATACATTTGACCATACCAAGATGTTGAACTATTGTAGCATGCATATAGCCACTGACAAGACTGATAGCAAATGTAATATCTGATCGGGTGATTGTTAAGTAAATTAGTTTGCCAACAATCTTCTGATAGTAAGTGTAAGAAACAAGAGGTTTACTGGAAAAGTTCAAAGTTAATTTGTTGTCTATAGGGTTTACAATAGGCTTAGTGTACAACATATCAACACCCTACAATAGATTAATGATGTACTTACGCTGATTAAGAAAGAATACTTTACGAGAGGCTGTCATTTCAATGCCTAAGGAATACTTTAAGAGGCTAAGATCTTTAATCAAAAATTGCTTCTGGAGAGATCTTTTAAGTTGAGTTATGGAATCATCATTAATCCCTGTTATAATGAGATCATCTACATATATTAGCACGACTAGTTTATGAGCAGAATCAAGCTGAATGAACAAAGAGGAGTCTGCAGTACTTTTTGTAAAACCGAGACTTTCAAAAGCAATACTTAATTTAGCATGCCAAGCGTGAGAACTTTGCTCTAGACCATAGATAAATTTGTGAAGCTTGCAAACCAACATAGAGTTTCCATTTTGAGGATGTCCGGAAGGAAGTTTCATGAATACTTCTTCTTCAAGGTTGTCGCACCCGACATCGCAGCGGCCCTAAAAATAATTCTCGTTTATTGGAAAAAGAACAGATTTCTGGCATCTTGTTCTTTTAAGGGAAAAGGTCTTGTTTGAGGAGTCGCCACCTAGTATCATGGTCACTAGGAACCCTAACTGGTCAACAGAGACTTTATGATTCGGGACTGGTTACGTAAAAGAGAAAATATTAGCACCCCTTAAATGTTCTGCCTAAGGCAAACTGCATTGCTGTTTTTGTCTTAAATTGCTAAATTTTACTTGTTTACGCTCTAATGGTTTATTCACAATATTCCTGACTCTAGCGTCAGTGAATATTCAACTACGGATAATTCCAATTCTGGCGTTGGTAACTATTACGTAGCTATAAAATAAATTCAGATCAATATTTTTTTATTCCTGACTCTAACGCTAGTGAATAAACAAATAAACTAAATTCATTTTATTACGCGTTCACACATTTTTTCTATATAGTTAAATAAATAAATAAAAATTAAATCAGTGTTTTTATTCCCGACTCTGGCGTTAGTGAATAAATCAAAAAAATAAAAAATAAATAAATAAATAAATAAATTTTATTTTTCATACATGCACATATATTTTTTTGCTAAATAAAATAAAATATAACGAATAAAAAATAATATAAATTTAAACCAGTATTTTATTCACGACTCTGGCGTTGGTGAATAAACTAGTAAATTTAAATTATTTTTATTCATGCATACTCATGTTTTATTATTTTTCTATTTTTTTATTTTTTCTATCTTCCAATTTTTTTATTATTTTTTATTTTTTTCTATTTTTTCTATTTATGTTTTTTTTTGGGTTGGGCCCAGCTCAGCCCACAAGGGCTGGGCTAAACCTAGCCGGCCCAGCCCGGTCATTGGCCCAAACCAGTGATCCGGCTAGGCCACACTAGGTACGCGTGATCTAAATCATACGTGCATGGCCCTGTTATTGAATTAAACTCGGACGGCGAAAATGAAATAAGTCAAAGCGGGGGAAACAGAGCAGAAGACTTACCTGGTTCGTTTGCAGGGAATTTGCACGTGATTGCTGAGGACGACGCTTCTGCCTTTGAATTTCTTCTTACTCCTTCTGTTTTTCACGTTGTATTCCTTTCCTGCGTCTCTGTTTCAGTTTATTTTTCTTCGTTTCTTTTGCTCTGTTTTCAGGACGAACCTATGCTCTCTCTCTCGGTCAGTTTTTTTTTTAGGCCGGTATTGGTGAGGGAAAGGCTCACTTCTGGTTTGGGTTTTAACTAGAAAAACTTAGAAATCCCTCTGGTTTATTTGTGTCTGTCTTGTTTCGGGTTTGCTTCCTCTCTCCCTCTAACCAACCTCTCTTCTTCGGTGTGCCTCGGTTTATATAGAGCCCGGCAGGTTGGTAACGGGCGGTAGGCTGAGGGTCGACCACCATTAAGGCGCCTATAATTGAAACCAATGGACAATTACTGTTGTAACGTCTCTTTACCTTTACTGTAGAAAATGGTCGTTAGCTTAAAGAAGAAGAAGATGAACAGCGTCTTCAAAACGACATCGTTTGGAGATAAACAGTGGCCATTTCGTTTTGACCCGTGAAGTTTTAAAAAATTTATAATTAAGCCCCTAGTTTAAACCGTAATTTCCCCTGCATTTCGGCACCTTTTACAAGTTAGTCCATGGACTTTAATTTGCTGCAATCGTGCCCCCAATTAACCTCAAACTTTGCTATTTCTTCAATTAAGTCCCTGATTTCATTAATTTAATTAAATCCAAAGTCTAATTAAGTCTAAAACTTATCAATTCTCCAATTAAGCCCCTGATTGGATTAATTAAATTAATTCCAAGCTTAATTAAGTCTCAAAACTTATCAATTCTCCAATTAAAACCCTTGATTGGATGAATTAAATTAATTTTAAGCTTAATTAAGTCTCAAAATTTATTAATTCTCCAATTAAACCCTTAATTGGATTAATTAATTAATTCCAAGCTTAATTAGATTAATTCCAAAGTTTAATTAAGCCCTAAAACTTTCAATCTTGTTGCCCTTAACCCAAATTTTAATTCATTCTTCAATTATTTCATTTTACTTTTTTTTCATTATCATTATTTTTTTCATCATCATTTTTTATATCCTTTTCAGTAAATAAAATAATTAAAATAAAAGGGTCAAAAATTGGGTTATGACAAAGGTCGCCATGTAAAAATGCATTACTAACATCCATTTAGTAGAGAGACCACCCCTGGTTGATGGCAACAGAAAGAAGAACTTTAATAGTAGTCATCTTGGCCACATGAGTAAATGTCTCTTTGTAATCAACACCAAATTTTTAAGTAAAACCTTGTGCAACTAGACAAGCTTTGTGCTGATCAACTTTCCCATCGGATGTAAACTGTCTTGAATATTCAACGACATCCGACAACTTCCTTTCCAAAAGGTAGTGATGCTATACTTCATGTGTGATTTTCAATAAGAGCCTTCAATTCTTCATTCATGGCCTACTGTCATACTGTTTGTGATTGAGCGTTCTTGAAGTTCTTCGGTTTATGAACATTTGATATAAAGGTAAGGAATGCACTATATGTTAGAGACAGTCGATGATAATACATAAATCTAGAAATAAGATACCTCACATTATAGGTGACATAATCTTACATTCGAGATAGCGATTGACATGTTCGAAAAGAAACTCTTCTAGTAGTTGGTAGAACATCAAAAGAACTAGGTGGTTCTAATTCACTAATACAATCAAGTCTGGGATTGCTGGAATCAAAGGCAAACTGAAGTTTATTATTTTGGTCAGTTTGTGGTTGATGTTTTCGCATAACATCATTGCTGGAAATGGATGCAATGGAGGACTGAGTTTATTGGTCTGGATTGAGAAGAATACAATCAGTACTGGGAATAGTAGATAAAAATTGGTTAGTATTCTCAATACTGAGCAAAGGAAAAAGTTAATCAAGAACTCCCCCTGTTTTCCTACAGGAAAATATTATGTGTCTTCAAGAAATCTAACATCTCTGGACACATATAACTTCTTCAACAACGTGTCATGCATTTGTATCCTTTTTAGGATGTGGAGTAGCCCAAAAAAATACATTTGCTTGCTCTAGGATCTAATTTTTCATGGTGTGTAGCTGATAAATACATGAAATAAGTGCATCCAAACACTTTAATGTAAGATACATCTGGAATTTTTTCCTGTATAACTTCAAGAGGAGATTTAAATTCTAACACTCAACTAGGTCAGTGATTTACAAGATAAACAGCCGTAAGGACTCTATATGACCAGAAATCTTTTGGAACATTCATTTGAAGCATAATGGCACGAGTTTTTTCAAGTAGATCATGATTTTTGCATTCAGATATCCCATTCTATTGAAGTGTGCCAACATAGCTAGTCTGATGCAGAGTTCCATTAGAATGTAAATATTTTGACATGTCTTTGGACATACATTAAGTGTCATTATTAGATCGAAAAATTTTAATATGAGCAGAAAACTGATTAAGGATTAACAAATAAAAATCCTTAATACAATTAAATACGTCATGTTTAGTTTTCAGTAGGTACACCTAATAACTCTAAAAAAATCATCGATGAAGGTAACAAATATTTAAAACCATCAATGAAAGTATAAAAAGGTCCCCATACATCTAAATGAACAAGTTCAAAGGCATGGGTGGTTTTCGACACCAAAGAAGTAAAAGGAAGTCTTCTAGATTTCAAAAAAATAACAAATCTCATAATTTAAAGGTTCATATGTTTAAACCAATTTTATTTTACTAAGAACAAACTTTGAAGGGTGCGCTAGACAATGTTGCCATAAGAGGTTCTCATGTGAAGGGTTAGTTGTTGTTTGAAAACCCTTAAAAATTTAAGATTTATGAGAGATATAATAGAGACCATGCAGAAAAAATCCTTCATCAATCATCTTCTTAGTGACAAGATCCTGAAACACAACCTTGGATGGGGTAAAAATCACTTCATAGTTTAGAGTAGATGTAATTTTACTGACAAAAAGCAATTGAAATGGAAAAGATGGTAAGAAAAAAACATCTGACTTTATCTTATTGGAGAGTAGGTTGATTTTTCCCTTCCTTTTAACATAAGCATTTTTCCCGTTAACAACAAACATAAAAGTGGGACAGACAAATGACTTAAAATCATGAATGCTATTTAATTTATTTGACATGTGATTAGTGGCACCAGAATCAATTATCCAAAGATTATTCAAATTTGCAAGTTCTAATGTAGTCATGAAAGCAATCAGTTTACCTTGGCTATTTTCAGGTCTGTCTCTGCTAAAAAATCAATAAAATGACTAAGGTGGGTAGCTGATTGCTTCTGGTCTTGAATGGTTGGTTGATCATGTGACTTTTCTTGGCCTTGTTTGTCTTGCAAATAATTTGCAAAATCAGACATTAAAGTTGCCGGGTTGGCAGAAAAAATCTTGGTGGAACTAGAATTATTATGTACAAGGCATGACTTATGATTATTTGCACGTCTTGGTTGTCTCCTCAAATCCTTTGCAAATTTAGGCTTGATTTTGGGATGCAGAAGCCAATAGCAATCCATATGATGACCAAGATTGTGACAGTATTGGTACTTCAAATTAGTTTGTTTCCCTTTGTAAGATTTATTATCATATAGTGATTTGTATTGACCATAATCAGTGGTTCCAGAATTCATATCTTGCGGTAACAACTTGGTCTGATATGCACGCGTATTAGATACTCCAACTTCACAAGTCATTACCTTTCTGTGTATTTCTTCACGTTGAATAGTAGCACAAACTGACTTTAAGAATGGCAGTTCTGAATTCATCAGAATGTGGCTTCGTGGATCTTTAAAATCTAGACTAAGACTTGCCAATAGCTGAAAAATTATATCCTCCTCAGTCCTTTTCTAAAGTATGGAAGCATCTGTAGTGTGAGGGCGATACATTTCCAATTCATTCCACAAGCTTTTAAAACTTCCCAATAGCTAAACAAAAAGTTTTCCTTCTTGATGAAGGTTGGCAACTTTGCAATGGATCTAGAAAATCCTCGCAGAATTATTTTGATTTCCATACATGTCACGAATAGCATCCCATAGGTCTGAAGATGATTATGAGAAACTAAAAATCTCGACAAGGTTTCTTTCTATGGAGTTAAGAATCCATGACATAATCAGCTGGACTTTGGATAGCCACGCTTTATATTCT
>Ga0325414_1005620_pt1 | contig 13270 bp, 11 predicted proteins | sample PopdelMetagenome_8_FD_206183 | JGI IMG/M metagenome (GOLD analysis project Ga0325414, IMG submission 206183) | Populus deltoides microbial communities from Bellville, Georgia, United States - Leaf-PdKOR-R3 | ecosystem: Host-associated > Plants > Phyllosphere > Phylloplane/Leaf | place: USA...
AAAAATGGCTTCTCAGCCTAGATCCCCTGATGTTTCTGCTGACTCTCCTCAGGTTGTTCTAGTCTCTAAAGACTGCCTTGCCACTGCTGCCACATTACCTCCACGGAGGCAATACTTGACAAGGAGCAAAGTCATTGCCTCTGCTTTTGGCAGACTAGGCATGTCTGGCAAGATTGGTCCTTCCAACAGCTCCTCCTCGACTGATTCCAGAATTCAGGGAGGCACAGCTTCAACTCCATCATCCTCTCTTTGATATATTATGCTATTGTGGATAGGTGGCCAAGGACTATATCCTTGTGTCTATTTAGGTTTTTTATTGTATTGCATTCTAGTGTTGCCTTTGTAGGCCTGTTTTCCTGTTGGTGCAGTCATAGTTCTGCATGTTGCTGTGCTGTTTTGGATTGCTGGTTTGGGTTGCAGGCTGCTGCTGGATGTTTTCTTGCCTGCTGCGTTGATGGCTGGGGCCTGTCGGTAGGCTTGTTACTTGCTCTATGTTTGCTGTAGGAGTCTATTCCCTCAGCTCTGGTTGCTTTGTTTTGGGAAGCCTGTCCTCTCCTGGGAGCCCTTCTTGGGTCCGTGGCTATGATAGTTTTTGGATTGCTGGTTTGGGTTGCAGGTTGTTGCTGCCCATTCTGCTGGATGTTTTCTTGCCTGCTGCGTTGATGGCTGGGGCCTGTTGGTAGGCTTGTTTCTTGCTCTGTGTTTGCTGTAGGAGTCTATTCCCTCAGCTCTGGTTGCTTTGTTTTGGGAAGCCTGTCTTCTTCTGGGAACCTTCTTGGGTCTGTGGCTGAGATAGCTTTGTTGGTCTGCTGCTTGCGGTTCCTGCTGCTTGCTGGTCTTATTGTTGCTGGTTTCTAGCTCTCTTGGGCTGGTTGCTAGCTGGCTGCCTTCTGCAGTTGTTGTCTTCGGCTGCAGGTTGCTGCTGGGTTGCTGGTCTGCTTCTAGGTCCTGCTGGTTGTTGCAGGTCATGAAGAATGGTCGGTGGCTTGGTTGCCTTCTTGCAGGGGCTTGATGCTGCTGTGAACCTGGTTGAGACTCTCTCCCCACATGCTTAGGCTGCTGGTTCGCTACTGCTACTATGCTGCCGCTAGTGCAGGGTTGGTTTGCTGGTGTGGATGGCTGGCTGATGCGGTTTTTCTCCACTGCTGCTCTCCCTCTTTTGTGAGTAGGGGCAGCTACTGGTTGGATCATGGTTCTACCTGTGCTACCACTCTGCTGGGTTGGAAGGAATTCTGCCTCCTGTTTGCAGGCAGATGTTTCTTTGCGATGCCACTTTGAGGGAGCCTGTTCCCGTCAATTAGGTTATTCAATGGAGTCTATTCCCTTTATTTTCTGTTTTGCAAGCTTGTCTTGCATTGGTTTGTTGAAGGGAGCCTATTCCCTTTTTGTATGTCCTTTTTTGTATTGTTGGTTTCCAGCTTGTACTGCAAGCTTGTTTTGCTCTTTTTGATCTATACAATACTTACATTTGATTAAAAAAAAAAAGTCTTTGTAAAAAAATAAAAATAAATATCAATGCTAAAAGACAACAACAATATTTGTAAGCTAAATAAAAGATAGATTGCAACTGATTTCTTAATTTAAGCTCTTCATGGACAATCATCTCTACTCTTAATCACACAAGAACAACCTTCATCTAATGATATGAAACATGCATATACATAACACGATGACATAAAGACCTTGAACAAATAAATTGGTATATAAGAATATATTACTTGTTCTAGGCTATAAAATAATTCAATAAATGGATATTCCTTCCTCTACCGTGTTATACAAAATTCATGATATTTTGGACATTTAACCTGGAAGAAACCAACACCAAAAATCATGATTAACAAAATATTAATTTTGTATTTCTAAGTAAAAAATTACAGCTCATGTCTTTTTTCATTGTCCGATGTTTAGGCATTTTATGCAAACAAAACAGTGGCCTGTATGACAGGGTGGTCTTTTTCTAGACAAACGACGTTGAAATGCTCTTCCAAATGGTTTCAATCTAATGTTGGCTTAGAAAAAAGAAGTTTAAGCATAGGATTTGCCAAAAATCTACTTGCCTCAAAAGTTTTAAAAAAGCTTTAGAATCATGAATAATAATATATAGAATGTCAATAAAACCATAACCAATTTGAAGGAAATTTCTTGTTTTTTTAGGTCATAACTTCTCAATCTTGATAACTCTCATTTTGATTAAAAAGGTCTTGTAAATGCATTTAATGTAGGCTAAGATGCATGTTTATGAAAGGAAGGAATTCGATGGCTCAAAATACGTGTAAAAGATTCAAAAGATTTAGGATTACTTCTAGACGATCTTGCAATGTTTTCAACTTATTATCCATTATGTTGCATGAACTTTTTTATATATATTGTCATAACCCAATTTTTGACAATTTTATTTTAATTATTATTATTATTTTATTTACTAAAAAGGATAAAAAAAATGATGATAATGATGAAAAAAAAAGTAAAATGAAATAAATGAAAAATGAATTAAAATTTGGGTTAAGGGCAACATGATTGGAAGTTTTGAGGTTTAATTAAACTTTGGAATTAATCTAATTAATCCAATCAAGGGTTTAATTGGAGAATTGATAAGTTTTGAGACTTAATTGAGCTTGGAATTAATTTAATTAATCCAATTAAGGGTTTAATTGGAGAATTGATAAGTTTTGAGACTTAATTGGACTTGGATTTAATTAAATTAATGAAATCAGGGACTTAATTGAAAAATTATCAAAGCATAGGGTTGATTCTTGTCAAATTTGAAAGAAATTAAAACCCAAGGACCAATTTGTAAATGGCTCTAAGATCCAGGGGTTCAGTTATAATTTACCCAAGGACTGGACTGCAAAAATTCAAAATGTCAAGGATCAAAACACAAAACACCAAAAACGGTGCCGTTTCTCAGCACTGTTCATCTTCCTCAACGCTTCAGCTGCTGGCTGCCACCATTACTCTTGCAATAACAGTCGATTGATTACCTGGTAACGGTGGAATTCTGTGGCTATAAAGCTGGAGAAAACAAAGAATGCGGAGGGGGGAGGGAGACAAAAAAAGGAGTCACGAATAGGGGGAAAAACTGGGGGAAAGGGGGCAGAACCGAGGGACTGAAACAAAAAAAAAAAAAGGGGACGAAGAGAGACAGAACCCAGGGAAACTTTTGGTCACTCAACCAGCAACAAATGCTCGTGCTTTTACCACCATTTGTCTTCGTCTTGAACAGAGAAGACTTGGCAGAGACACAAACAAAGAAGAAAAACTGGGGGAATTGGACTGAAAAGGAGAAGAAAAAAACAGGAGCTGAACCCAGACGAGAAACCAGAAACCAGAGAAAAGAATAGAGGAGAAAAAAAACCCAGAACCAACAAGAAAAAACCCGAAACAGAGGAAGAACAAGAGTCATCGCAGGAGCATACAAGGGAACCGAAGCAGAGCTTTGGTCGGTCATCCATCAAGCCTTCGTCTCCTGAATCAGAGAGCAAGCCAGGCGAACAAAAACGAAGAAGAGCCAGAGAACAAGAAAGCTTCGCCTCCAGCGGACTAGGTAAGTTCTTCCTCTTCCCCGCTTTTCATTTTAATTCACCGGCTACTGTTTACTTTGAATTTTAATTCACACATTCTAACTCATTTCCTCTATTCTGCTCATGCATGCGTGAAATCACTTCATGCGTGCTTTCTTTGATTTTTGCCCAGCCGGGTCACTGGCTTGGGCTAGTGACCGGGCTGGGCTGGCTAGGTCCACCCAGCCCATGAAATAGAAAAAATAGAAAATAAAAAATAAAAAATATGTATGCATGAATAAAAATAATATAAATTTATTGGTTTATTCACTAACGCCAGAGTCAGAAAAAAAAATACCGGTTTAAATTTATATTATTTTTATTCGTTGTATTTTATTTTATTTAGCTAGAAAAATAAAAAAATATGTGTATGCATAAAAATAAATTTATTTTTATTTATTTATTCACTGGTGCTAGAGTATGGAATAAAAAATATTGATCTAATTTTTTTCGTAGCTACGAATTTTTACCAAAGCCAGAGTTGGAATTATTCGAGCTCGAATATTCACTGGCGTCAGAATCAGGAATATTATAAGCAAATTATCAAAGCATAAACTAATAAACATTTAGCAATTTAAGACAAAACCAGTAATGCAATCTGCCTCAGGCAGAACGTTCAAGGGGTGATAATATCTTCCCTTTTACGTAACCAATCCCGAGCCATAGAATCTCTGTTGACCAGTTAGGGTTCCTAGTGACTGTAATACTAGGTGATGACTCCTTAGACAAGATATTTTCCCTTAAAAGAACCAGATGCCAGAAACCTGTTCTTTTTCCATAATTCAAGGAATTATTTTTTAGGGCCGCTGCGATGTCGGGTGCGATAGAATGGCGACTCCACTGGGAAACTTAGGATTAAGCTTTGTCTTTTGTCTTATTATTACTATTTTTTTTATTTTTTTATTTTTCTTGCATTTACTGCTTTAGCATGCATCCTTGTTTATGTTGCCATGCATCACTTTATGAGCACACACTTTACAACCTATGATAAGTGGGGGAGTAACAATACCCCAATGGCTTTAGCTTGGATAAGACTTGTGAAACCATCCAACTCTCGCTTGATTGTTTACTTGGAAGTGGTTGATATGCCAAACTGATATTACTCAGGGCCTCTATTTTCACACTACTTGTAAGCCTCATATCGACCTTTCATGGACGATCATTAAGCATGCGAGAGACCCTTTGAAACTAGATAATGATCAACCCCTTGATGCACTCAACAATTAGGATCTTCCTACTAGGATGTCACCCCATGAAGGGCAAGTTTGCATTTCATACACTTTTTTATTTTTATTATTATTATTTATTAATATTTTTGCATAAATTGCATAATTTACATATTAGCAGGTTGAAATATAGGTTCCCCATTGAAACTCATCTATAACACTCGTTCGAGAAAAAGATAAATGGAAAATGAAGAAAGAGCTTAGTTGGAAGCTCAACATCAAAAAGAGATGGATAATCTTAAAGAAGAAGTCGCAAGGCTTACTAGTCTACTCGAGCAGGCCTTGAGAGATAAATCTGGAAAAGCAACACTTATAGCTCAGCCTTAAGGTATGCATGTAACTCATTTCGATCCACAGAATCTGGAGGCAAATAGGGTGTCATCTGAATTTCAACAAGCTATGCATTTCCAGCCAGCATACCCCATAAGAATGTCGTTTACCATTGATTCTACCGAGAAAGAATCTTAAAAGGGCACGATGGTAAAAGAAGAGGGTTTGGAAAAATGGACTGCCTTAGAAGAGAGGATAATGGCAGTTGAGGGAAACCATTTGTGTGACCTGGTGAAAGCTGTCAATATGTGTTTGGTACCTAACGTAGTCATTCCTAAGAAGTTTAGGGTGCTAGAATTCATTAAATATACAGGAACCCAATGTCCTGTAACTCATCTCAAGGCATACTGCAACAAAATGGCTGAGGTGGTTGATGATGATAAATTGTTGATTCATTTCTTTTAAGACAGCTTAAGTGGCGCTGCCCTGACTTGGTATATGCGATTGGATAATACCAAGGTTAAAAAATGGAAGGATTTAGTTGATACCTTCATGAGGCAATATAAGTTCAATATAGACATTTAAGGGGTGATAATATCTTCCCTTTTATGTAACCAATCCTGAGCCATAGAATCTCTATTGACCAGTTAGAGTTTTTAGTGACCGTAATACTAGGTGGCGACTCCTTAGACAAGACATTTTCCCTTAAAAGAACCAGATGCCAGAAACCTATTCTTTTTCCATAATTCGAGGAATTATTTTTTAGGGCCGCCGCGATGTCGGGTGCGACATATATATATATGCTTCTCGATGCTCATTTTTCATTGTCAATATTTTTAAAATTTACCTCACCCTTGACCATAAGCTAATAGGACTTACTTTTTGCTCTAGCTCTTTTTAATTTTAATTTTGGTGTGCCTATTTTCTAGGACTTATCATGGATGCTCTACTATTTCTTTGAAATTTTACTTGGAACTTCCTTAATCTTTTTGTGACTTTTGTTTGCCTGTAATATGGTAGTGATATGAGTGTCAAGGTTTGTTGCATATATATATATATATATACATATATATATTCTTTTTGTTTACTAGGAATTAAAGAAGATCTTTTCTCCTTTCAAACACGAATTGCTTATATTGATAATTATTGATCTCGTTCGATGAAGTTTGCTCAAACTAGCATATAATTTTTTATCATTAGTTCATGATTTTTGAATATATTGTGCCTCATTATATATAATTCCAAAGAAAAATATGTGATATTGGAGGCAATGATGGTTTCTCACATTTTCTTTATTGTGGCCATTTAAGGGTAGGTTGCCTCTTACTATTCAGACAACATATTATAGGTTATGATATTCAACCTAAAGTATGTTTTATTTATTTAATTGATTTTCCATCATATTCTCTAATACGATGGAATAAGATGTCAAACATTGTTTTTAAATAAACAAGGAGTTATTTTTTGAAATCAAAATGATATTCAATTTCTATTAAAGAAATGTGACTCGTACATTTAGAAGGGAGCTTTTCATAAATCCAAGTGGGCTTGCTATAAAGTTATACTAGGTCCTCTAAAATTAAAAGAAATATAGAAAATGGAGTTGCCACTTGGTAAAATGACTAAAAATTCTAAAATATATATTGGTTTCAAAGATCTATTATGAGAAAATGTTACACTAGATTTGTGTGTTCCCATAATATAAAGAGGAGTGGCAGAAACACAAGAAAAAGAGTCATTGATGTGTTCTGCAAGTGAAGAAGGTTGTTGCTATAGAAGAACACCACCGGTAGTAGCTTGTGGGTGGCCGACTAGTTAGGCTGCAACGTTGGTTTGGAGGGAGAAATCAACAGCAACAACAGAGTCTATTCGAGAGAGGGAGATAAGAATCTGATGGCGAAAGATTTTGATACCAAGTTGAGAAGAAGTAGGAGGCTTAACCTTTAGTTAGTCAATCTTTTTCAATTTATATGTGTATGACAATATACAATAAAAAAGGTAGAAATTACAACACTAGAGCAGTGCCTCTAATATTTCATATATATACATTCTATAATATTTACTTTCAACATGTCCAGTTCTTAACGTGCTGATTTCAAAATCATGAATTTATTTTTCTAAGTAAGTCGACGTTAACATTGTCTTTTTAAAAAAATACAAAAAATATTTGGACAATGGATCCAAAAGTGTAAAATAGATTATGTGGATGGCCTAAAAATGCATTTATGAACCAATGAGACAAGTCTAGGCTAAAGAGGAGGATTGGTCACTCCAGACCAAAATGATGGCTTAAAAACGCCATAAATTTTAATTCAACCATTGGACCGGGCTCAAATATTTAGAAGAGTGTTTAGAGGCTATTTTCTTGCAATCTTTTTCCACGCGTACAATTGAATCTTGAGATATTGAAAATATCACCCTAGGGCCTAGTATGAGCAATTTTGTTATTTTTTTTTTGTCTAATTCAGATTTCTTGCTTTGTTTAATTAGGATTTTAAAGGATTTTTATTTTGTTTTCTAGTTGAGGTAGAATTTCTGGCCCCTTTTAAGGTTTTGAATACCTCCAAAGAAGACAAACATTATCTTTATTGTTTTAGAGAGAATAAAACTATGAATTTGAGATTCACGTCTATAGCACCTTTCGCTCATCAAATTCTTGTGTTTTGTATTTGTTGTTGTCTTTAGCTTCCGCATGCATTAGAAGGGATTCTATTTTTAATTTGTTATCAAATATACTCATTAATCATGTTTTTTTTTTAAAAGATTCAACATTTTGAACCCATTGTGATTAGCTTCAACCATTACCATAATTAATAGTTTTACCGATAAAATTTTTTATTGATATTTTCACTAACAATCCTTTGGCAAAAAAATTACTAACGGATTTATGGACAGAAACTGTTAATTGGTAATGTCATTTTTGTCGGTAAAACAAAACACCAATGGTTTTACAGATGGAAAATGTGCGCAAAAATAAATAAATTACCTACTTTAATACACCGACAGAATAATTTCATCAGTGATTGGTAGTTGCATTCGTCAGAGCAATGGCAACATTGGAGGAGGAGGAGAAGGAGGCTGGTCGTTCCTGGGACCATATGGCCAAAAAGGAGATGCATACGTACCACACATCTATGATCTCATATCCATGACCATTTGGTGCAGTTGTTCATAATCCACCAAGAGTTGCTCATATTTTTCGGTGAGATGAGTCGTATATAGTTGCAAGGCCACGAACTCCTGAGAGTGGGTGCTCAATACCAACTGTGAGCTCTCAACGGTTAAGACACTACGGGCCACCCGCAAGTTCTTAGTCGTAGTGTTGGAGAGTCCGTACACTCGATTTCTATCGAATACACGAGACGATACTGCCTGCATCCACAAATTCGGATCGAAATCTGAGTGGGTCAAAGGATCATCCCCATATCTCTCCCTTAACTAGTTGTTATATGTCTCTTGGAAATAAAAAATAAAATCATCAAATTCAATTCAAGAAAATAATAACTTACAAAAGAAAATGGTTGAGCGAACATACCACAAAGTGTTGAGCGCGGTTGTCGATGAACTGTTATACCCCTTTTTTTCGGTCTTCACTCCGCACGTGCATCTCCACAAAAAAAACTCCATTGGGTTTGGCTCATGTCCAAGAGTCATAGCCTACAAGTTACATATATTTATAAATAACAACAAATTAATTAAAGATAGATGTGATTAAAATTAATCTTGTCATCCGCTTACCATGCAAAACAAAAGGAACAGAGCCACCAGTGTGCATAGTAACCGAGCTGTGAATTTGCTGTCTTCAGTTTGCCGCATTGGACTGTGAGCATCGTGTGAAATGCTCGGACGTCATGTGTTAAATATATTTCACCCATGTATCCTCCGGGATGTATGGCGGCCTGAAATCCTTTCAAACCATCACATCATTCCAGCCAGGCAGAGTGTTTTCCTTGGCATATTGTTTAGCCTTTTTTTGTGCCTCATACCAAAAATCACTCAACCTACATAATAAAAACATATTCTATGATTTAATGACAACTAAAATTTTAATATTTAAAATAAAAAATAATTATTGTATTGTTTTTATTGTTATGTAGTTGTAGCGTGATTTTCTCAAACCCTCATCGCAACATTGTTATTTTCTTTATCCCATTCAAATTTACCTTTGCATTAACAATTTATCAAAAATAAATCAATATTCTAAATAAAGTAAATGAATTTACATAAAAAATAGTTAAAATTTTAAGTTAACACTAACCTGAAATCTTGAAAATCATGCATTGATATGAGGTTTCCAATTAGGATGTTTAGAAATGTGACTCCATTGAAACAATGAAATCTCCATTGATAATTTAAACACCGATATTATTACCTAGACGACCTCAATATTTTTGAACCTGAAAATCGATAAAATTAATAAAATATTAGTTTTTCATAAATTGTTAAACACGAACAAACTCAATGCAAAACAAACTTACATTGAAAGGTTGTCCTTTCAATGCACCTCATATTGCAGGTGAATAGATCTCGCTATGAAGGAACACCGTCTCTTATGTTATGGAACAACACTAGAAGAGGCAGTGTCATGAGTCAATTCAGGTGCCTTTTCTTGCATGGCACTCAATGACATGTTGTCATCATCGCTGCTAGAAGAACTAGCTGTGATCACGTACTCACAACGTGAAAACAAATGGAAGCACCTCCACTATATTGGAGACTACCAAGAATTTTCAATCCTGCAAATATTCAACATATATGCCACAAACGAGTTGATTGTAATTTATTTCTACCAACGTGATAATGTTTTTAATCCTGAATTGACAACAAATCTTTGTAATTAAATTTAATCCTATATATTCAGCTAACATTTATACTACAAATTTGACAATAACAATTAAAATTCAACAAAACAATAAAATATTATTGCAACGTAGACAATAAAATAGAAAAAACAATCATTTAATCTTATAAATTTAACAAATAACAATTAAAGTTCAATAAACACAATAAAACATTATTGCAATGTAGACAATAAAATAGACAAAAACAATACAAAAACAAATATAAGCTTTATGAATGAAAAATGCTTACCTTAATGTCATATTTAATTTTAGAGTTTATCTACATGTGTTTAAAAAACAAAAACAAAACAAAAATACATTGTTAATAAACTAAAGAAAAAAATAACTCAAAAGATTCACCACACATACCTTTTAATTGTGTTGATGGTAAAAACTTTAAGTTCTACTATTGTCAAGAGAGGATTTGAGTGAGAGGATTAGTACAGAGTGAAAAGAGAATTGAAAAAATGAGAGAAAAAAATGAACTTCCAGTAAGCTCGCTGGGTTTTATACTATGTTTTTACTGATAGAATTACCGACGGACTGTTAAATAATATTATTTTTAATTAATCTGTTGGTGATTCCCTTGGTACATTTACCTTGAAATTTTTATTTTGCACTAGAATTTTCAAAAAACCATTCATATTTTTTACTGTCTGTCCATGATTCTATCGGTAAAAAATTATAAATAGTACACAGTTAGAAATGCATTAATTACCTACGCGCTGTAATTCGCAGTCCATCGGTAATTTCCTCAGGAACCTGACAGAACTTTAATTGCCATTGACATGATAAGGGAAACGATTCTCATCGCCTCTAGAATACAATAAGGGACACAAATCGTCAATGTTTTCATAAGTGTTTTGGATGGTGAATAGTTCCAGGAAGAGGGGAATAATTCCCCTTGACTCTGAAATACACTAACGGACACAAATCGTCGATGTTTCCATCGGTGTTTTACACAATGAATAGTTCCAAGGGAAAGGAACAGCTCCCCTCGCCTCGTCGATGTTTTCATTGGTGGCGTTGATAGTGAACAGTTCTAGGGGGAGGGGAACAGCTCCTCTCGCTTCTGGAATACACCAATGGACACAAACCATCGGTGTTTCCATCAGTGTTATGCACAGTGAATGATAGATTGCATTTGCATTCCCTATCTATCCATCTTGCAAATGCTTAAATTGAAAGCTGAATACACAACACAATAACACTAGTTAACATAAAAATTATAAAATAAATACTTTTTTCTTGAGAATTTCATCGATAACTATATATTACATTATCGTTTGTGGCATTACAATATGTTTGTGTTTTCATAGTTAGTTAGAATTGTCTTCTTCTTTTTCAATTGACCTGTCGTCAGCTCCAACATAATCTTCTACATTGATATCGTTGCTATCATCATCTTCATCGACTTGTGCTTGTCCACTAGAGCGCAAAACAACATTCAATTTCTCAGTGTCAACATCAAAAAAAATATTATCGAAGACGTGAAATTTTGAATTTTCTTTCAAGTCAATCGATGGAGAAACTCGATATGATTCAACCAACTCACTTATTTGAAAGAAATCATCTTTGATATTTGAGACATCGTTCTCATCTTAAACAACCTTGACACAACTCCTAAGTTTGGTTTTCAATATGGATAATCAATCAACTCTTGAACAATCCTTTCTAAAGGAAGGGGTGTATGTGTAATAAACTTGCTGGCATTGCTTGATAAAAACAAAAACATCGTTAATGTTGTGGTGTCTAGCTTTTGGAGTTAATTTCGACCAAATCAAGTTGGGCATCTACTCTAATTCCTTTGTCAGTGGTGTCATACCAATAGTATTTGAATAAAAATACTCTATTCTGCTTGCTATGATATTGCAATTCAATTACCTCTTCTAATTTCCTATAATAGTCAACTTCAAACTCATTAAAAATCGATCCCTTAACACAAATCCCACTGTTACATGTTTTTTTACCCTACTCATATTCTTTAGTATGAAACACATACTCTTTGCCAAGACATTGAAAAACTTCATTTTCTTTCGGCTTTGCATAGTAAATTTATAAACAAAAGTAGACATGAAAACGAACTTTTACTTCTTTCAAAAATCCTGAAAACTTCGAAAGTAGTAAACTGATAGATGATCTTCCTTGAGAGAGAGTGAAATATAAAGAAATAGTCATTTGAGAGGCGACCCACCTTGTCAATAAAAAAATCCATAAATTTTTAGAAATGGTCTAATTCTTCCAGGCGATATGCCCGTTGATGAAAAATACAAAGATTTTTTGGAAGTGGTCAAATTCCTCTAGGCGACCTACCCGTTGGTCCAAAAATATGGAGCTTTTTTAGAAGTGGTCTAATTGTTCCAGGCAACCTGCCTGTTGGTAAAAAATATAGAGATGTTTAAAAAATTATCTATTTGTTCCGACGACCTGGCCGTTGGTGAAAAATATGAAGATTTTTCACAAATGGTCTAATTGTTTTGAGCGACCTGCTCATTGGTGAAAAATACAAAGATTTTTCAAAAGTGGTCTAATTATTCAAGTCAACTTGCCCGTTGGTGAAAAATATGAAGATTTTCCAGAGGTGGTCTAATTGTTCCACGCAACCTGCCCGTTATGTATGAAATACGAAGATTTTTTTGGAAGTAGTCTAATTGTTCCAAGCGACCTGGTTGTTGATGAAAAATACAAAGATTTTTTTGAAGTGGTCTCAGTTCACCACAGTTAAACAACACATAATTATGTGCTTATCTGAATTTTATTTATGACAAATATATTCCCCTGACAACATTTTTTAGTGCGGGTCGTCCAGGATTGGAGAATATTGATAAGTTCCCACTCGAAGGCACTTCACCACAATCATCATAACATGGTACACGATTCATTCTTGTTCTCAAATGAGGCTTGAAATAATATGAGATAAATGTTGAGATCTACTCAACAATATATGCCTCACATATCAATGCCTCAACATGCACCTTGTTTTTTTATCTTTTTCTCAAGGTTGAACAAGTACCTGCATGGAATAAAATGAATATTTTCAATTTATAAAAACAATGAAAATAATATCGAAGATTACATTGCATATGTAATCTCTAACCTCTCGAATATATACATCCATCTATACTAGATTGGGCCTCCAACTTTTGCCTCATACGGTAAATGTATGGCTAGATGCTCTATAGAGTCAAAAAAAGATGGAGGGAATATCATCTCAAGTTTGCATATTGTCTCGATGATATTCATTTTAAGGCTCTTAATGTGTTGTGTCTACAACTTGTTAGAGCATATATCTCTAAAGAAATGACTGATCTCCGTGAGTGTATCTCATATCTCTTTTAGTAATAAATCACAATAAGTTAATGGAATGAGTGTT
>Ga0325414_1005622_pt1 | contig 13268 bp, 6 predicted proteins | sample PopdelMetagenome_8_FD_206183 | JGI IMG/M metagenome (GOLD analysis project Ga0325414, IMG submission 206183) | Populus deltoides microbial communities from Bellville, Georgia, United States - Leaf-PdKOR-R3 | ecosystem: Host-associated > Plants > Phyllosphere > Phylloplane/Leaf | place: USA...
ATAATAGGCTTGGAGCAATTTATATAATTACTTGAAGGTATATTTTACTTCTTTATATTGAAAAACATTATCGTCCTGTTTTGTAACTTAGAAAGTATAGTTACCATTTGCCTCCGTCTTTTTTTTACATAAAAAATTGACATTTAGGTGCTGTAATTATATTTGTTTTTTTTTAAAAAAAATATACGGCTTGAATTGTAAATCCGACTGAGCCGCATAAATTAACTTTATTTTAATTAAATAAAAAAATTAGAAAACGAGAATAGATAAATTAAATTTAAAAAAAAAATTAATTGAGATAACATGAGAAGAATTTTTTTCAAAAAAGGATAAATGATATATCTTAATTCACAACTCATTAAATACAGAAGAACAAAATAAAATAAAAAAAAGACATAAAAAGACAAGTTTTGATTAACCTGAATTAACATGGAAAAAAAAAAGGTTCTAATCAACCTGAATTGGTATGAAAAATCTATAACTCCGATAAACAAGATGAGCTAACCCGAGATATCCCGTCAAACCTGCCGCCCATATAATGAGATTGGAATAACACATTAAAAAAATAAAAGGAATTATATAGCTCTTTTTTTAAAAAAAAAACATGTGTTACCTTTTTAATCTCATGACTTAGGTCATTAGACTTGAAGCACTCTATCTGGAAAAACCATGAAGTTCAATTCTCAATCAATCAAATATTAAATGATGAAATTGAAAAAATAATTTCAATTATATTAAAGGATTAAGAAAAAAATAGCAATTAAAAAAACAATGACTAAGATTGAAATACAAAATAAATTTTATATTAGATTTAATGGTGAAATTGAAAAGAAAAATCAATTTAGTAAATCCAAAAAAATCAAAAGAACGAGGATCAAAATTAACATGAAAAGTAAAAAGAAAATTTTGATTGAAGAGTGAAATCGAAAAGAATAATAACTTTTACAAAAAAAAACAAGAAAAAAAATTAGGACCAAATTGAAAAATATAATGCCATCAATTTAGATTGAAGAATGAAATTAAAAGCTAATAAAACTTTTACAAAAGAGTTAAAGAACAAAATTATAAATAAAAAAATAAGGATCAAATTGAAAAATTAAATTGGGATTGAAAGATGAAATTGAAAACAAATAAAACTTTTACAAGAGGATCAATAACAAAATATAGAAATAAAAAGAACAAGGATCGTAGTTGAAATACCAACAACAAAAAAAATCAAACTATAATTTTTCGAGAGAAGAAAAGAAAAGAAAAGAAAAGCTCTTTGACAACAAATTGGACCATGAAAGAAAACACGTGTTGCACCACAAGGAAGAGTACACGATAACTTTTCTAATGACACAATGAAAATGCATTTATGGACACCATCCAAAATGTGCGGCACCTCTCACAAGTCTCTTGTGTTGTATATGCATTTATTTTTATTTTTTATTTAGTCAAATATCAAATTGTCCTTGATATGATAATAACAAAAAAAAATCACTATGAAAATACAAAAATGTCATTTGACTCTAGTTTTAAAATTTTTTTTTTTTAAAGACATTTTAGTCATTTCACTATACTTTTTAAATGTTTATTATTTTTAATATCCGGTCAAATATTAAATTTCTTTTCAACTAACATTATAATAATAAAAAAAACTAAATTGAAAATATAAAAAATACCTCTTGATGCCAGTTTAATTTTTTTTTATTCCAAAAATATTTTAATCGATTTATTATGTAGTACTGTAGTTAGAATGAAAAAAATTATTATTTATTTTTTAATTAATTTAATAACAACAAATAAACAATATAAAAAGAATTTAACATGTTATTTGGATGTTTTTGACACTAAAATTACTTTTGTTTTTAGATATTTTTTAAAAATATTAAAAAAACATTAAATTGTTTTAATATAAAAAATAAATTATTTTAATATAATTTTAAATAAATAATATTTAAAAAAATATCATATAACACAATGCTTAAAGAATGGAGCATCGATTGCTGATTTTAAAAAGATTAAAATGGGCCTATTAAGCTTGGCCTAGGGGCCAGAGGCAACATGCTTTATTTCATTTTTCTTTTTTCGATGTATTCAGTTTTTTATTATTTCTTTATAAAAGGTCTTTTTTTATGATTAATTCATAGACTCTATTTTTCTTATATAAATTTATGATATTATATTTTATTTATTTTTAGTGATATATAATTTTAAGATTATGCTATTGTTTTTACACAGCTTGGAATATATTACTAAATATAAATACCATGATTTTTTTTATTAAAATGTGTTAAAAACACATTAAAAATAATAAAATTATAAATGAATTGAGATTTTTTATTTTCGAAACTTATTGATCTATGAGGTATTGCTTTAAAAATATTTATATAATATAGCATTGAAATTTAAATATGCACCAAAATTTATTTTTAAAAATATTTTCTCCGCTACAAACAACCTAGATTTACATTATTTTTTAAATTATTTGTCAATTCAATATTTATCAAAATTAATTTCGAATTATTTCAAATTTTATAGATTTATTCGAAATTCAAACTTTTTTTCTATCCTCAAAAAACTAGTTAGTTCTTTACAACCCGCTCCGCTGTCCTTAGAGGATCCCTTCTCCGTAAAACCAAACTCCACAAACCTAAATATCAATTCTTCTTGACTCAAAAATTAAAAGAAAAAAAAAAAAACCCAAAGCGGCAAAGAATCAAACACTTGAGCTACGTAAGGCACTGGTACTGTCATTACATGACTTGAAAATCACCATCAATCAAATATTTCCTCTCCTCTCAGTTCTCTCCCATCGACAATAATGTTCGGTACTCCGTCTTCCACTCCTGCCTTTGGCACGCCGTCTTCCACTCCGGCATTCGGCACCCCTTCTTCTACTCCCTTATTCGGCACTCCATCTTCCACACCAGCATTCGGCACCCCATCTTCCACACCAGCATTCGGCACTCCTTCAACGCCGGCTTTCGCTTCTGGAGGATTCGGCTCTTCTTTGTTCTCTACTCCATTTACTTCTCAAACTCAACAGCAACAGCAGCAGCAGCAGCAGCAGCAACAAACTCCGTTTTTTCAACAACCGTCTGCTACTGGTTTCGGATTTCAACAGCAACAGCAGCAGACTCCGTTCGCTACGCCACTTCAAATGACACCGTTCCCTACTCCTCAATTGACTACTCAGATGGCTCCGGTTGCTCCTCTTCCTTTCTCTCTCGCCGATCGTGACATTCAGGTTTGTTTTCCCTTTCTTTTCTTTTGCCTAAAACCCTAATTTAGATCGGTTTCTCTTTGTTTTTTCTTTTTCTTTTTTAATATAGATATAATTGTGAGTTTTGATCGTAGGCAATTGTGGATGCTTACAAGGAGGAGCCTGGGAACCCTAAGTATGCATTCAAGGTGCATTTCGTTTTTTTTTTTTTACTTTATGTGTTTGGTTGCATAGAAAGTTAAGGATAATTAAAATGCATGCTTTCTAGGTATAGAATTCTGTGCCTTTTTTTTTTCTTGAATCCGATTGGTAATTTTCTTGCTGTTTCAAAGTGGTCTGTCTGATTAAGGAATTAGATTTTTGGAGGTTGACATGGTTGTTGTGTTGGCAGTATTTGCTGTTAAGTGTAACTGATCCACAGCATAGAGTGAAGCCTGCTGGTGTATCAGAAGTGAGTCTATCACTTTAATTTTAGTTTGCTTTTATCACTGCTTTGTGGCTCTCGTTGATTTTATGTCTGGCTAAGTTTGGAGAATAGTTTGCTTTTGCTAGATCATGTGGGCGGAGGCTACGGCAAAGCTAGAGGGTATGGACAGTGCAGATAGAGAACGCCTTTGGCCTCAGCTTGTTCAAGGTTTCAAAGATCTTTCTAACCGCCTGAAGGTAGTTTGTTCTTAATTTGAGGCGTTGTTGTATTTTTTTGTTGATTAGGATTTTTTATTTAGCAGTTTGTTTTGTGAGTGATTAACAATTGGCCATCAGCTTCTTTAAGATTCATAAGTATCAAATTTGGAGGAGTTCTAAAAGCTAGAAGTTAGAGCTTAGAAGGTCATATCGTTTAGATTTTTTTTACTTCTTTAATGCGGTTAGTGATAGTTATCATTTGATTTGCTTTGCCAACTTATATTGTGCTACTAAGAATATGCTGTATATTTTATGAAATTCCTTGGTCCTTTATGACTTGAAGAGGATTTTGAGTTCAAATAATGTAACTTAGTTGGTTTAAGGTTCTCAGATTGGTTTCTACCTACCAATCTCAATCAATGATTGTATACCTATCTATATGCTTGATAGTATAAAAAATTTAGGTAATCAGATGACCACACACCTGTTATTGAAGAACTGTTGAAACACAACTTTCCAGTTGAAAGAGTGGCTAAAGTAGCTCAAGAAATGTTTTTGTGAAGGAAAATTGACACAGATCATCATTTTAAGGACTGCTAAGAACGAGGTCATATATTTATATACAGAAGGTGTAGTCTAATTCAGGCTGGATTAGGTAGCATACTTTTACTCGCTGCATATTGCAATTCCTCGTATAAGGAAAATATACTAGAAAAAAATTAAGGTTCTATCTTGGAAGGCTTTATGCATTTTGCAGTTCTCCTTGCAGTCAGTTTTTTCTGTTAATGGACTATGCTAACTGAATTTTATAACATTAGAATGCTTCTTGCTAATTTGATGCAGCTCCAAGATGAAGTGATTGTTTCAGATGCAGAGAGATTGCGAATGACCCAAAGCAATGTAAAAATGGTACTGTCTGTCTGCCTTTCCACTCCACACATCATATCTTCTGGATACTGTTTTGACATGCAAGTATTCTTTCCAGCTTCAAAGGCATTTTCAAGCTGAGACTCTTCCATGGATTGAAAGAATGAGACAAAAAGAGCAAAGTCTTCAGAGGCGTCTTTTAAGGGTGAGAATGGGTGCTCCCTCTCTCTCTGCACCATAAAATTAAATTTATTTGTTCCACTTGGTCTGTATGGCTGTCATCTTCTGAATTACTCTTCAACATGAACAGTATGCAATTGTGAGATAAGCTCTCAGAATTTGAAATCCCCTTTAGCTTTTACGTTTCTTTAACATTCAAGGGGAGAATGCATTTTGCAGCCCTGAGTTCCAATTTAAAATTTTGCATGAAATAGTTCCATGACACTTGTATATCAAAGTCAGACAAACATTTATGTTAAGTGTATGCACTAAACGAAAGGAATGTAGGAAAGGTTAAGGGTTTTTTCTTTCCCTAGATTCATGAGCAGGTGGTGCGGTGAAATATATATATATTTTTTATTAGATTCTACTTGTTTCCTTGAACTGCCCTCTTATCCATAATCTCTCAAGAAATCCTATTTGATTTGAATGCACAACTTCATGCCACTGTTCTATCCATTATTTTTATGTGAATTGTAGATGGTTAACATTGCATCAATAATTGCTACAAGATTAAAATTTTTGAGTTAATTACAACTCGGTCGTTGTAGTTTAGTGAAATTAATTAATTGGTCCTCAAGGGTTCAAAAAGTATTGCTCAATCCCTATGATTTTAAATCCATTAACAACTCAGTCCTTCTGTCAATCCATGTTCTTTTTTAATTTAATTTTTTTTCCTTTTTTGAAAAATAGAAAAAAGAAAAGAGATACACGAGATATTGTAATCAAATTGTCAAATTTAATTACAACTCGGTCCTTTTTTGAAAACTTATAATTAATTCTAAACTCGTCAAATTTAAAGCCCAAGGTCCAAAGTGATATTGTAATCAAACTGTGGGGTATCATAATAACTGTTTCTGCTCCGAAACATTATTGTGTAGGAAATTTATGCATCCAGTACTGGATAACTTATTCTAACATCTACCTTCCTCTATCGTATGCTTGAAGGTGATGAGAATAATGGAGGCATTAGAGGGCAAGGGTTGCCGATTGCCCTTAACAAAAGGGGAAGCTGAATTGGCTGAGAAGTTAGTTGCGATAATCAGGCAGGTAGGTGTTTCTTGTCCTCACCCTCATCTTTACACTTAGCATTATCACTTAACCTGCATCTGGAGATGTTATTAACAAGTTGACACCATTTCAGCTAAAAGGATCTGGAGCAGAATTTTCCAGGAGAGTTCATAACCTACTCACTGTATCTCGTGTTCAAGCGAATGGAATTGGTGCCGGAGGTTCTCTTTATCTTCCAGGATCAACCAAAATACATGAAGAGAGTCTTGCTGATATGCAGGAGGTAAGAGTGGGACAAGTAGGAAGTGATGTGGGGTATAGACGTTACTTTATCAGTTAGGATCCTTATTGCTAAGCTCGTTGCTTCTCTCTTTACCCATTGATGTATTTTACAACCATGATGATAGAGTAACATTTATTCTGGAGTAATTTTATTAGTTATTGTCCTTCAAAATAAAGCAGGAATGGCACAGCAGCAAAACCGTTTTTTGTTTGAAGAGATGATCGTTTTTCTATTTTGATGAATTATATGGTCCTATACAGTTTGCAATTACAGTTATAATACGCATGTTTTGATCTTCAAAGGAATATGTATGATAAATAACAAGTGACTGGTTTTGTGGGCAGGTTTTACAACAGCAGACTGAAGCTATTGCAAGGCTTGGCAATGTGTTGAAGCGGGATATTAGGGACATGGAAATTATGATGGCTGAGGACACATAAATGACACAATAATTGAACTAGAGATACAAGCACCTGCTGATTCTTGGACATGTTGCCATTTTGTTACTGATTCAATTAAGAAGTGATCTGTGATTGATACAATTCAACTCCGACAAGAGCTGTCATAAACTAATCTCAAAATTCTCTCCCCTCCCTGTTGTGTCCGTGTTTTTTAGCACCACCCCTTTTTTTGTCTTAAATTTGTTAGGTTCTGCTTGTGACGTCACACCACCATCAGTGATGGCGGGGGTACCAGATGGATCTTGTTAGCTGTCACTGCATTTGTCAAAAGGGGATTTCAATTGATCAAGGAGTCTCACAGCTCTCGGGAGCAAGGGTCTAAAGGAGTTTCCCTAATAGGCTCTTTATTTCGCTGGCTGTAAAGATTAGTAGTTTGTAATTCAACTATGTGCAAGCTTAGTGTAACGTGACTGATTTCTAGCCTAGCCCTTCTTCGGAAGTTTTACAACGGGTTTCTGGCCATTCATGGTAGAACTTGCGAGATTTGGCGAGGGCACCAGGATTCGAACTCCCAGGTTTTGATTCCTCCAGTTTAACTGAAATTACTTAATGGTTCGATATCATTGTGCCACGCCATCATGTTTAACTCTCCTAGATATTTTTAAGGTTACTAACTATGGACATGGAATTTTCAGGATATTATAGACTTCGCTTCAAGATGAAAAATCTCAGCTTCTCAGTATTGTAAATTATCACGTGCATTTCATGTGATGTTAATTTTTAGTAAAATAATTGACAGGGAGTGATTATAGAATATGAATATACTGAAGGGTATATTTGAAAAAAAAACGTGGAATGCATGAAGATGTATAGATTGTTTCCTAAATTTAATCGTCTGTTAAGTTAAAATTATAAGCACTTTGAATATAAAAAATTTACCAAATATGTTTTTATAGACATATAATTAAGAAAAAAAAGAGATGTTCTTCTAAGGTTAGTATTTGTGCATCGTTCAGATCAATCATATTATATTCTTAAAAATTATTTTTTTAACCACTTCAAATATCCGAAATCTGAATAATAACGCGGACAAGAAACCTATTTACCAGCTAAATTAAGCTTCCGAGTTTTCTTGCAGCTATGACTACAAATAGCTTCCTGTTGTGATTTTCGGACAAATTACCCCTAATTCCATGCAAAAGGTGCATCCGATTGCTTGAGTTTCGACTAATCCAAAATATAGTAGTTTTGCTGAGGGACGAAATAGTAAACTAGCAACTAACCTTCGGCCATTGTTTGAATTTCTTTAAATATTGTTTTGAATTTCTCAATTGTTAGCTCAAAATTTTATATATTGACACACAATTCCATGAAGAAAAAAAAAACCCCGCTTCAGCCACAAAGGTACAATGGCAATAACAAAAGGTTATAAGCGATAATTTAACAACTGGAATTTTTACAAACCAAACAACTTTAATTTTGACAATTTAAATATCCCAAACATTTATCAGACGAAGAATTTAAAATTATTTTTGTGTAATTAGTCGAAAGCCTTTTATAGCATTTAGCCTAAAAGTTATACGAAAAAAAATGTTGGACCCAAGGAATACTCACGGTAGAAAACTCAATACTGACACAGAGTCGTACAAAATCAGCCTCTCAATTCCTGGAGATAGGAATATAAAATCCTTCATTGAATAACCAGGCCCGCTGGACATACTAATCTGGTAAAATAATACAGGTAGTACACAGTCCATAGCATTTTCCACTGTCCGGGTATCTTTCAGCCCATTAAATTCAAGGATTTGTGATCTTTCCTGGAAAATAGAATAGGAAGACTTGTGAAGCCATAAAACTTATATAAAGGTTTCAGTTTACTCTATTTTACCTATAAAAATTTAGAATTAAAAATCCCAGAAACGAAAGACCAGGTAAGTTGGAAGGAATTTGGGTATTTGTACAGCAATAAGACGACATTTGCAGAGTGCATGACCATTCTATCCGAAATTCAACCTCCTCAAATTATGAAGAAACCACATTCGGGGTGCCCGTTCTTGCAAATGTATCGTACATTATATTTCTCGGGGTTCGTATTTTAATTTCCTTCCATGGATAAATAAACTTATACATGTTTAGGTATAAGCTTCTGCCATGATTAGGAGGACAAGTGATGTCCAGCCAGTAAAAAGGCGTGCACCCTTTCCTTTACCCTTCTTCTGGTCATACTGTTCCCACAAAAACCCAGTTTGGTGATAGTTGCGAACCACATTCCTGCAGCAAGGCGGCACCAATTTTTGAATAAAGTGACAAATGCATATAGGTTCCAAAAAAAAGAAAAGATATAAAATGTGGTGCAACAATCTCGTTACATAGGGTTTGCACTTTGCAGTGTACATTACCTAATCAAATTACCCCTCAAGTCATCATATATTACTCTGGCTCTGTCACTATACGGTCCATTCTCTGCAAGAATTTAAATTAAACATAAGCATGAACCTTAAGAGGCCAAATAATAATAATAATAATAAAAACCTCACAGCCAAAAGGCCGCCGGTTGTTCTAGTCTCAAGAGCAAAACTTCATGCATAAACTGCATTGGACCATTTTTCCTAGTAGATCGAGTCGGTGGATAATACCTTTGGAATAGTGGAAGAGTGCAGATAGAATCATGTAATTCATGTTCATCCAAATTGGGCCTCTCCAGTAAGGTGGGTCATGCTCCGTGTTGCGCTTCATGTACATGGAACTGTTGCATACAAGATTAATGTCACAGAAATATTTCAGTATCTAGAAGTAAAAGGACTACAAAAGAGATAAAACATTCACCTTGTTTTGGAAAGAGAACGGAGACCATAGTCTGTCCAGAAAACGGTACTGTTTGCAATGAGGTCAAGCTGTTTTTCCAGAATCCACGAATCCTGCATAAGGAAATAAATAAGAAAAACTACAATAAGCTCAACTGAAAGGGAAAAAAAAAAAGGAACAAAGGAGAGGCATAGCTACACCAAGCTGCAAGGAAGCAAAGACATGTGAGCCAAAGAAACTGGTGAAACAATTTTTTTCAGTGACCAACGTTCCATGAAAGGTGAAACTTACAGATGGAATAATTTTCCCCATGAATGGAAAAAGGCTGACATAACCAATATGAGGAACAAGTCTTGATACTGGCCTTTCTAGTACATCACGAACAAGCTCTCGAGTTCCCACCGTTGTCTCTTTCCAACTTAAACGAACCTAGAATGCTCAAAGCAATGTTTAGCATCAGTGAGAAAATTTCAGAAGAAAGAGATGCTATGTTCAACTGTACAAGAGCAAAATATTGATTCCAACATGGCATGCACCTCGCATAACAAAAATGCCGAAGGATTTAGCTAAAGTTAATCATTACAATGGGAGCATGCTACAATTCTAAGCCTGTAATTTTAACATCTTCATAAAATATAATGGCAGGACTAGCAAATTGTTGTCCGGCACCAATCAGAATTTGACTTAAAGATAAAAAAAAATTAGAGCATTCATCCAGAAGGATGAGCTCAAGATGTTTTTCAAGTTGAATTAAATATTATCCTCAGAGTAACTTGATAGACAACATAGATGATACTGATATACTGAGGAGAATATTAATAACTACACCAATAAGCAAATCTGAGCATCATTGACATGTAATCCAGTGTGTCAGTGAACATACATTAGAGGTACCAAATTCTAAGAAAACAGAAACAAAGGAGCGTACCTTTTCTGTATGATTCCCAAAATCAAAATAAGCTCCAACCAAAGGATCAAGGTGCATCTGTACAACATTAAGCATGTAGGATATAAAGAAACAGGAAGTCCCAGCAATAAAAAAATATCTCACAAGTATTACGCAGTACCAGTTGAGTAGCATTAACAGAAAAGGAATGAAATGCAATATACAAACCTGATTCAGCATGTCAAAATCTGAAAGTAGCTTAGCTGTTGAACCATATTCCTGCATTCAAATGCTCAAGGACTATAAAGAGTGAATTTGATTTTAAGTTTTAACAATGTTCCAGATAACTAGTCTCCTAGGTATACCTTTTCAGGCTTATTATCCTTCTTAAACAACTGAGTAATGGACTGCATGCAATTTGCAGCGAGAAGCATCCAACACCTAAGATCCAAGTGTCGTTCTTCGTCACTTGGGTGTGAAGCACGAGGATAATCATCCAGCCCAGAGGAAAGTGTCTAGAGGACAGAAATAATGTCAGACTACCAGTGTTGTTGATGGGAAGAAACAGCAGCATAGCTACTAGCAATAATACCTCGTAAATATAGAAACCACCATGCATAATATTTGCATAAAATTTGACAATCATACTCTCAACTTCTTTGACTCCAAAGGGGAAAAGTAGGGAAATCACACATTAGTTCTTGAGAGATAGGGCCCCGGGAAAAAAAACAAAAACCCTACATCCTCAAAGTTTCTTAGTGTTTTCAATTAAGCTCTTTCTTCCAATTCCATTGGTAACAGTTAACAATCTGTTAAGAACAAAAATGCCAGGCACCTGCCATGTCACTTTTCTTTGACATCTTTAAAGCTAAAAATTGTTGAAAACATTTTTTTTAAAGTCCTACCTATGCATTTATTAAAAGAAAAGGAAAAATACTTATTTTCCTATTGTCTTCATCTTCCATACATCTCAAGTTTACCTCCTTTTATTCTAATCCAGATCTATGGTTTCTGTTATTGATATTTTAGTGAAATCAAGCTTTCTCTTTGGCTTTATGTTCCCCTTTCTTTTCTTTTAACATACATTATGCTTCTATTTATTGTTTGTTTCTATTGTTGATTTTTCTGTTAATTTTGTTTTTAATTTTATGACAATTCTCAATCTCTTGTGTACCGTTACCCCTTGAATTAAATGTGTGCCAAGCCCTTTACCATAACATGATTTCCCAACTTCTTTCATGGATTCTTCTCCTACAGATACTTTAAAGAGAACACAGGGATAAGGAAAGCCAGTCATCAGTGAATTATCTCATTTGCAAACATTAACGCAAAAGGCTCTCTAAATGGTACAAGTGGCTATCTGTTGGACAATTTGAAAAGACAGGGAAGAGCAAATGGTTTCCAAATTTCTATTTTCAGAGAGAAGTCAGACTAGCTCTTGGCATTTCTTTGTTTAATTGTTATTAGCTCTTTATATAATTCCTTCAAATTGAGAACATTTTCATGTTGGTTTATAAAAGATGAAATAATATCGTCCTCTAGTAGAAGCTAGAAGTGTGAGAATTCAGGGTTTTTTTGAAAAGAAAAGTTCAAATAATTTTCCTGCCTGATTTAATTTTAACAAAATAGTAAAATTCACTTTAAACAATTCTTTTCTCTAATTTGTATTTTTTTCACTTTCAACATTTTTCGGCCAATTAATTGGATACTGTGCAAGCATTTCTCCATCTTCTAACAGTGCATATGAGTTGTAACATTTGTTATCATGTTTTTACAATGAAGTTGAACATAAGAGCATAATTGAAACTACTAGGAAATAGGGGCCCAATTGAATTCTTCTAAAAATACAACTGTCACCACCATGGCACCACTATAATCTTTAGGACTTATTTGTACTTTTCAAAGTTTTTGAAAAATAGAAAACTATAAACTCACCTTTGGGTTTAGTTCCCGAGTTACTTTGTTGTCTCTCCCATGCCAATAATAGCTGCCCATCTCTTTCCCTGCATCCACAAAGATAAAACAAGTAAAGTAAGCACCTTAATTTTAAAAAAGGGTGTTAGTATACATCTCAGGCTAAGGGCATATTTAGCTTTCTTTTCCATCAACAACTAAGCTGAGCTGCAATTTATAAAGCATGTAATTGTTGTTATAGTTAACTGGGCAGGGGAGAAAGTAAATAACAAATCCTTATGCCAGCCTTTTTTGGTTGTGTACTAATCTCTCTCATGATCTGACAGCTGATTTTTGATTTACAGTTAACACTCATAAAAAACCTCCAGCTGCTTAAACCTATTTAAAACTCTGACATAAATTAATACAGTGCAGAATCGATAGCTGTAGAAAAATGGAATACCTTTCTGCGTTGTGTTGTACCACTGGAACCAAGCTTCCAAGCGAACAAAAGCCCGTTCAAGGAAGGAAGTGATCCCATTTCTTTCAGTGGCAGTGAACTTATTTTTCTCCATCCCATCAAGTAGATCTGGAGATGGCAACACCACATTTGCAATCATCTTTAAACAATTTGACTATAAGTGCACATAGAAAAACATTTACCAAATAATTTAATCTTTGGCAAGTATATGAAAGAACATGCACATCATAAATTATTAGAAAATGAAAAGAAGTTGCTTGAACCACCCCAACATTTAGCAAATGAGATAGAAGAAAATAAGTTTCTTTATAGTTACATGATTTGTACTTTTAAGGAAGATGGCGTCTCATTAAATTAGAAGACTTTTCCTGCTATTTAGAAAGATAGGTGTTGCTCTCTACCTTAAGACTAGCAGAGCTAAAGCAATTCTATTACACAAGAAAGAAGCGTGCAAAATTTGTACAATACAGTGATGAAAATGTTATTGCAAATAGCCTTACCACGAATAACCAAAAATAGGGTGGGTGGATTTCCATTAGATGGATACTGAACAACAAATTCCTCTGGAACCTTACTGCAATTACAACAGA
>Ga0325414_1005625_pt1 | contig 13263 bp, 6 predicted proteins | sample PopdelMetagenome_8_FD_206183 | JGI IMG/M metagenome (GOLD analysis project Ga0325414, IMG submission 206183) | Populus deltoides microbial communities from Bellville, Georgia, United States - Leaf-PdKOR-R3 | ecosystem: Host-associated > Plants > Phyllosphere > Phylloplane/Leaf | place: USA...
TAAGGATTAGTTAGAGGAAACTTTCCCTAGAATAACCATCATGATCCAATTACAATTATTAATGTCTAACTAAGAAAAGGGTACATGGCCAAAATTCTTCTCCAGTTAGAAAGGATTAGTAGGCAACCCGAAAAGGCTCGTATAAGGGGTAAAATATAATTATGCATATTTTACTAGTTTTGCATGTAAAGTATGGGCATGAGTTACCCCTTACTAGTTTTGCATTCATGATTTTATTTTACTATAACATTTATACAAGCTAAATATACCTAAATGGGTGGGCAATCTTTACTGCCTTCGAGAAATACACAACTTGGGGAAGATTAATCCCTTAAAGTATTTAGATACTACTATCAGTTGATGAGATGTGTTAGTGAGACATATGAACTAGCTTGATTCTACATATTCTTTTATCAGGTAAAAAGTCTCGTGAAATTATTTTTCCATGGTAAGACAGAACATAAAAAAAAAATAGAGGGGAGAGTGGCGCATAATGAAGTATAGGGTAGCAATCCACCTAGTTGGGGCTTAAAACATATAAGGATGTTTTACTTTTTGAAGGACCTAAAAGGTTTATAAAACTAAAGACTATGCTTATTAAAGGTAAAAAAGTTATTATACGAATACTTTTAATTTGTCTAAAAGGCACACACCATGTAAAACAACATAGTGTTATGTAAGAAACCTTACATTATGTTCATGTGTATGTCTTGTAAAGTAATTTGTATTTGTTCCTGATGTATTATGCACCTTACTATTGAGGTAGATAGGCCTAAAACGAAAAAGCAGTCGAGGGAAATATCTACATTAAGGAAGAGATAATTGAGGGACTTATAGTATGAGTCCAATTCTTTATCCATAGAGGAGGTTGTTACTCAACTTCAAGAAGAAAAATCTATAAAGGGTCTATAAAACTCAAGATCGGGATTTGAAAAAAAAGCTATTGTATAGGTATTTTCAGTAATGAAAATTTTAATATAACATTAACCTTTTATCTAAAATGCACATACCTTGAAGGGTAATGTAGTAGGTATGCAGGAAACCTTACCTTATGTCTGCTTATGTTTTTTTTATTTTAATTTTTACTTATTTATAATATATTGTGCACCTTTGTATTAAGATAGATGGGCCTAGACTTAATAAAAAAAATGTGAAAAAGATCTACTTCGAGGAAGATACAATTGAGAAACTCATCATATAAGCCCAATTCTTTGTCCCTGTATGGTGATAGTTCACCATTTGATTTGAGAGAAATGTCCATTTATGTCTTTATGGATAATGAAGTTGTATTTAGGTAAAGTTATCTGATTAGTACTTAAAAGAGCATTTTTATCATAGTTTTATATCGTCATTTTGCACTTGAAGTATCAATAACTCCTTAATTAAAGCATGTTTTATAATAACAAATCTGATACCATAAGGTACCTTTAATTTATGGTAAATGTTCATCTTAAATGCAGGCCTATCACATAAATGAAAGGATTGATTGATGAGTTTAAGTATGAAAATTGAAAGGACAAAGAGAGGGCCAAACTTAGAAAAGAGATGTTGGTTCAGTCCAAACTGGAACACTGTTCGATCATTGGGTCATATCTAGAGCTGTAGATCTTGGATTTAGGTCTGCTTTATATGAATAGAAATCTAATACGTAGTCCTAAAACTTTCATGAGGAGTCCAAGATTTAAAAAAGGCCGTTTTCAAGTCCAAATTATAGCAACAACGAAGAAGTCTGAATCTGTCCTGCAGCCCAGATACTGTTCAATGTTCAACCCATATCTCGAGCTTTAGAAGTCCAAATGATCTTAAATTTTTACCCTGGAAATCTGAGACAATTTCCTAGAACTTTCATGTTTAAGTCTGTTCAAATTATGATGTTATCAATGACGTTTTTGGCAGACAAGAAGATAAGGATTGTCACCAAGTCAAGATGTGGCCACCCACTAAACAATTAGTCAACAAATCTATATTTCTGAATTTTGGCCTATAAAAGGAGGCATTTGCCATGTATTTAGACATCTTGGTTTTCAGATCAAGATCATGCTCTTGCTCTCTCTTTATATTTTGTAATGTTTAAGTTCTGTTTATATTAATCTCTTACTTATGCTTTTCATTTCCTTTCCTTGTTTATTTATGTTTCTCTCTTTCATTATGTTTAGCTAAGTTTATCATGTCAATGTGAAAAGGTTACACTAATGGTGTAAGAATAAGTATAATATAAACTCAACATGGACCTTAATGTTTGATACTAACATGTTTTATATTTGTTATCTTGTTCACTTTTAATACTTTGTTTGTTAAATGGTTAATCTAGATTTATATTGTATAAACCTTGGTACAACAAATACTTGGCACTTTCATAGCCCAATCGTATGGTATAACCGACACCTATGCTATGAAAGGAACTTGATTTGTTGTTAACATAAGTTATAATCATGAATATCTGACAACATTTACAAGTATGAACATTATTCGAATAAGATAACTAATGTAATCATGTTAACAATTTGTAATCCGATTGGAACCTCCTTAGTGTGTGGTTTCCAGTTGAGTAATAAAAAGAGTTTATACTATACTTGTTTGAAATACCATTAGTGGATCCTCTAACCTTGACAATTATTTTATCCTTGTTTAATCCTTACATCAATATCACATCTCAAAGCTCTCTTTAACTTATTATTATTGTTGTTATTATTGTTGTTGTTGTTATTGTTGTTATCTATAATTTATATAATTAACCTCCATGTGGTTCGACTTCAGTCTTATCGGGTTATTTATTACTTCGACACTCCTGCAATTGGGATAAGACATCAATCTTTTGGTCGTGTCATTATCTTTTTTCGTAGATAGAAAAGGCCTTATATTCAAGCAAGCTTGTTTTTTATGCTCAAATAAAGATTGATTTGTACATTAGAAAAATAACTTTTTTCTTTCCAGGGATAAAGAATCATATAGAGACTCTTGGAGATTTTTCATGGGGAATGTATATGCAATTTAATAAAGGAGAGCTCTATAATGAAATCAATTAAAGCCTTGGACTTTCTAACTAGCCTTGGTTAGTACTAGAGACCAAACTAGATAGCTATGCTAGGTTTTACACGTGGACATGTCTTACCACCATCTTGTGGGTCCAATTATGGTTACATTAGCATTAAATGTTAAATCCCAACCATGTAGAGAGTTGATAGAAAAAAGTAGACTCGAGTAGTTAGGTTAGAGTATGAGCATCCTGAACCCAACTTGAAAGGTGGTATTGGTTTTGGGTTCAGGAAAGGGCATCTCAAACCCAACTTTAAAGGTGGTGAGTAGGCCTAATTGGCTACCTAGGAGAAAGTGTCATCAACTTTTGTTTCCATAAGGCTCTAAGCTAAGGTTATACTCGAACTCAATAAAAGAACTCATGTCTAAGCATTGTAAACTTGAATAAGTTATGTGGCTCTTGAAACCTTGGGCAAGTGGGTTAATGGAACATACCTTGTGTTTTATGCATAGCAAGTGGTGGGATTTTATAGGTCCAATCATGAGCTCAAAACTAGACCCATGTTTAGTAGAATAGGCTTAAAATTGTCATCCCTAGATGAACGAGTTGTTGACCTTTAGGTCACATATTAATATTTTATGTATTTTGATGATAACAAATAAATGAAACCACACTAATGATATGCTTGGATGAGATTAAGTTTAAACGGGTCTATATGAAGATCACATCAATAAGTATAAAAAATTGAATGAAGAAATCCATTAACAAGTCAAAGATGCAAAGCAAGTGAAGACTTAGTTCTTAATAATTCATTTTAATGCTTATTGTTAAATCTTTATATCTTATTCAATATGAAATTAAAATGAACTCACACACTTCACATTTCATACATAAATAAGATTGATATCCATTTAATCAGTTCAAGTTTCACTAGGTTTGAAATTGTCAAAACTGGTTTTAAAGCTAAACAGATCGATTGCTTAGGCATACCAAGTGAACTGGTCGATTGTTGTTCATTTGTGATAAACACTTGGGAATTTTTTTGCAGGAACCGGTCGACCAAATGATATGGTCATTTAAACCAGTCGACCACTTTAACCATTAAAGGCATTCCAACAGCTATAAACAACTAGTTTATTTGGGAAACATATATATGGCTCTCTTTCATACAAAATTAAAATGACATTCTAAACATACATGATATAAAAGCTACTCCAAAAGAAAAATCAACTAAAAATCATCAATCTTAACATATTCTAAGTTGTGCTAAATTAAATCTTTATATTCTAGCATAATAGTATAATATCTCACACTCATTTTATTTACACATCTTCAATCATTCCAAGTGCTATTAAGTGAGCTATAGAGATTATAGTTTTCAATTATATAATCTGTTTTTTGAGAGAGTGAATCTTATTGTAAATAAATTATAATTGTAAACACTTGAGAGTTTGGATATACTTTTAGCATTGGTAAGGTGTTGTCACCAAGGAATTTTTTTTGAAGAGGGAACATCTTCAAGTGGTGTAATTGCTTGGTGTGGATTTATCAATGACATTGTATCTTTCACTTGGATTAGTAAAAGAGTACAATACTCAAGTATGGTTGGTACTCGAGGTGTGGATGTAGGCTTGCCAAACCAAGTTTGTAATCTCTATTCCTTTATTCTTTACTTTAAGCACTATAATTATATTGTTTGTTATTATGTTATATATGCTTAATGTGTTTCTTTGCATTATTTGACATATTAGTGGAACATCAAATTCACCCCCTTTAGGTGTTATTGTTGCCTTAATCTTAGAACAACAATTGGTATCAGAGCTAAGTTCTCATAAATATAAGTTTGCTTAGACTTGAGTAGAATGGAAACCACTAGCTATAATGATTAAAATGAAAGAGCATCTACCTCTAGGCCACCCTTCTTTGATGGCAGTGATTATGTCTATTGGAAAGGTAGGATGATTATATATCTTTAATCTATTGATTATAATTTAAGGCTATCTATTAAAAATGGACCTTACAAGCCTACTAAAATTGAAAATGATATAATGATTTCTAAACCTAGAAGTGAGTATACCAATAGTGATAAGAAGTTGTTTTCTATAAATGTTAAAACTATGAACACTTTGTATTGTGCCTTAAGTAGAAGTGAGTTTAATAGAATATCATCTTTTAAAAATGTTGGGGATATATGGCATGCTTTGTAAGTAACTCATGAAAATACTAATCAAGTTAAAGAATTCAAAATTGATATGCTTGCACATCAATATGAGTTATTCAAAATTCTTTCAAATGAATCTATAACTAGTATGTTTACTAAAATGACATCTATCACTAATAGTTTGGATGCTCTTGGTAGGACTTATACTAATGTTGATATTGTGAGCAAAATTCTTAGGTTCTTGCCAAAATCTTGGGAAGCAAAGGTGATGACAATCCATGAAGCTAAAGATCTCACCAAAATTTCATTAGAAGAGCTCATTGGTTCACTAATGACTCATGAAATCACCATGGAAAAGCAAGAACTAGAAGAAAAGCCAAAGAAGAATTTGGCATTCAAAATCATACATCATATTGATGATGATGTAAAGGACGACATTGCACTTATAACGAGACAATTCCAAAATCTCTTAGTAAAAAAGCATAGGAATAAAAAGTTCTTAAACTTCAAGAAGGATGGAAATAAGGAAGAATCTAGCTAGCAAAGTGGCATTTAGATGTTACAAGTGAAACAAAACAGGACACATTAAGGTCGATTGCCCTCTCCTACGAAACAAGAAAGAGAACCACCATTACAAATGAGCAATGAAAGCAACATAGAGTGATGACTTGGACTTTAGCTCAAATGAAGATGAAAAGCATACTGCAAACATGTGTTTCATGGAAATCAAATAATAAGGTACTTTCTTCAAATGATGAATCTGACCTCTATTATAATGAACTATATAATGCCTTTGAATCATTGTATGATGAATTTAGAAAGCTAGGTCATAAATATAGTTCATTGGAAAAGAGTCATGCAAGTTTACTTGTTGAAAAAGATGCATTAGAAAAGAAAACATGAATTGTTATTAATAATGACAAGGTTAACCAACTTGAAGAGAAAAATAAGGCTTTAAAAGAAAAGGTGGACAAGTTGAATACTACACTAGCAAAGTTCACTCAAGGTTATAAGATTTTAGATATCATGCTTGCTAGTCAAAGATATGCCTTTAACAAAAAAAGATTTAGGGTATTAACCCAAAAATAACCAAAAATATTTAAAGAACTGCTTTATTAAAGCCAAACAATCATATGATCTAAACAAAAGATGTCATTATTATAAAAGCATTGGTTATTTGATTTACACATGTCATATGAAGAAGGACAAAATTGGTAACATGATTTGGGTTCGAAAAGGAATCTCCACTAACCAAAAAAGATCCAAGAAGGTATGAGTATCAAAAACCTCATCTTGATTTTATGTGTGTAGGAATCAAGGGAATATAGGGAATGGTTCATAGATAGTGTTTGCTTAAGACACATGACCAAAGATGATTCATTATTTTCAAGCATAAGCAATATCAATGGTGGAAAAGTCACATTTGGAGATAACCCAAAAGAAAAGATCATTGGAGTTGACAATATTGAAGGTAAGTCTTTTTCCTCAAAAGAAAAGGTGTTTCTTGTGAATAATCTAAAACATATTTTGCTAAGTATTAGTTAATTGTGTGATAAAGGATACAAGATCATGTTTGATCATGCATGTTGCTTAATCCTTGAAAATGATAAATTTTTACTTGTTGGTAATAGAAAAGAAAATGTTTATAAGATTAAAATTAATAAATGCATGAGGATAAAAAGTAGCCTTGTTTCTAGCATTAACGATAGTTTTTTTTTTTTTTTTTTGCGTAGAAGATTAGATCATATAAACATAGACATTCTTTTTAAACTTGTTAAAAATGAACTTGTTAAAGGGCTCCTTCATCTTGCATTAAAAAAATGTAATGTGATGTTTGTCAAATGAGTAAACAAATGAAAACATCTTTTAAGAGAAAGAACCATATTTTTTTCCAAAAGACATTTATAATTGCTACACATAGATCTATTTGGACCAACTAGAGCTAAAAGCATAAGCAGTAATAGATATATCTTTGTGATTGTGGATGACTTTACAAGATATACATGGATTTTGTTTTTAAAATCAAAAGATGAAACTATTTATGAATTTGTAAAGTTTTCAAAGAAAATTAAAAGTTAAATGAGTTTTTCTATCATAAACATAAGGAGTGATTATGTTGGTAAATTTATAACATACAACATCATACCGTTATATTATACAAAATAACAATTTCAAAGAAAGGTTGATAAAATTATTACTGGTTGCTTTTATAAGTTTTGTTCACTAGAATTTTGGATTTATGATAGGAAAAACATCAAAGCTCATTTGTTTATTCATTATTATTAAACTACAAGGTATTGATGTTATGCATAGAAGCATATTTATATCGACATATGGATTTTTAAGTAACCTGCACGATCTTGGTTCTTGAAAGTTAACTCACGATTAACTATTTTTTTTGTTGTATGATGGCCAACAATTGTAATTCAAAAATTTATGCCTAACTTGAAACAAACATTATAATCTTTAAAAAAGTATTAGTAAAGTAGACAATAATTAAAAAAAAAATTAACATGCAGACAAAGGTTATAATGTATATGTAATTTTTCATAGATCCTACCCAAATTTATTTGTGTAAATGACCGTTGCCTATGAAGACAGAGCAGAAGATGATGAGAAGTTAACAGGTTTGATGTTGGGATGGTACGGATCTTAGAAGATGAAGAGGTTTAGTTTTTTTAATTGCTTATGGGTTTCAGGTTCTCTTCTATAGAGAGTAAGGTGAGGTGTGATGGATAATGGATAATGAATAGAAGAATTGAGAAACCTCATTGAGGTGGCGGAAGAAAGGTTGTGGAATGGGAAGGTCTGCTGATCAGAACTGGGGGAACAAAGATGCAAACCCCCAGAAAAAAATAGATAAATTTGGGTAAAATAGATAAATTTGAGTTAAATAGAGTAATTATTAATTGAAAAATGATAAATTAAGGAGAAAATCTTATGGATTAGGATGAAGATTCATGGGAGATTAATTTACAATTTAGAAAAGCTAAAGTAATAAAATAGTATGTGAAATATTAGTTAACGATAAATCATGAAAACTCCCTGACCTAGTAAAAATAATAATATGAAGGATGAAATTTTGTAAATTGGGTGATATTATGTGTAAAATATAAGAAAATGTCAAATAAATCAATGCATGACCCTTTAAGTGAGAAACGTCAAATTTTAAGTATAATCTCCGCGCACAATCGCACTATTGGGCCTGCAAGTTATAAGAAACTCAAAATGATTGAAGTAAATTATATAGTATGCAAAATCTGGATTTTTAGCGTGAAATTTTCAATTGTCTAATTTTACAATATTGAATGTATCTCTCAATTCGACCATTGGATCAGACTGAACATACTTTTTTACCTTTGGTTACATTTGAGGTCGGTCAGAGTTCAGAAAAGTCTTGAAAATAAAGACACAATGTCGAGTCAGTGCAATAAATTGAAATTTAGGAGGGATAAGTTATGGTATAATAGTAATTGACCCATAAAACCTAATATAATTATGCTTGCTGCTACTATTCACGTGGAACAGTAGTTAAAAAGAGAGGAGGAGAGCTTCTGTCTTGCCTCTCTTCAAAAATCATTTAAGAAATCTTTTCAAATTATGAGATTGAAGCTTGCAAATAGGTTTGTGAAAAGCGAAACAATATAAGCTGAAATTAGGAAGCTTGATTGGAGGAGATGAACTTGAAAGACAAGTATGAGTGATGAAGAGGAAGAACAATTGAAGAAGAAATTGGTAAAAACTCTTCAATTTGAACTCAAAATTATTAATTAAAGTGTTCTTCCTTACTTTTCCTCCTTGATTTATAGTTAGTAAAGGATAATTGAAAAACCCTCGATGTTGTGATTCTAGGGTTCTTGAAAATATATAAGAAATGAGAGTTTCTTTGAACATGGAGTAATGATAATGGATGTTATGATGCATAAAAACACTTAATGTGCTTATCAAATTTATCTCTCATGTAATTAAAAATCGGACAGTCTTAATAGCCAACTTCTAGTCAAAATTACTATTTACAAATGATGAAATTTGGAGATGGTGTTGAGTGGAAGAGAATTCCCTAAGACCTAGAGCAAACAGAAAGAAGCAGGCATCTGACTTGATCACCCAATCTATATAAACGTTGTAAATATAGATGTTATCTTTTAAATGGAACTAGTCTTGACTTATTCAGAGTTGTATAACTCCAGATGTGAGAAAAACACTAAGTAAAGGTCTAGATTGATTTAGTACTGGACAGATTTTTAGTGTTATTAGAATTGTTAAGTTTGAGCCTTAAAACAATGTAATTTGGAGTTGGTGTCTTATAACAGTTGTAGGTATGGATGTTATCGTTTAGATGGAACTAGTCTTGACTTATTTGGAGTTGTATGACCCTAGCTATGAGAAAAACAGTGAGTAAAGATTCAGACCGATATAGTACTGGATAGATTTTGGGTGTTACTGTAATTGTTAATTATAAGTCTTAAAACGATGTAATTTGGAGCTGGTGTCTTTATAAAAGTTGTAGGTATAGATGTTATCTCTTACATGGAACTAGGCTTGACTTATTAAGAGTTTTATAACTCCATATGTGATAAAAACACTAAGTAAAGGTCCAGACCGACATAGTACTAGACAGATTTTGGGTGGTACTGTAATTGTTAATTATGAGTCTTAAAACAATGTAATTTGGAGCTAGTTTTTTTATAACAGTTGTAGGTAAGGATGTTATCTTTCAAATGCAACTAGTTTTGACTAAGTTTAAGTTGTATAACTCTAGATATGATAAAAACACTGAGTAAAGGTCTAGATTGATATAGTACTGGGTATATTTCTTATGCTACTGTAATGAGTGGGTTTAGACATGTAGATGGAAAATTGGATATTATGTCCTGCATACAAATTATAGCCCTATGTATTAGCTTTCCATAGATACACACCACACTTGCAAACGAGTTATGAAACTTTAGTTATGATTCAAATACCAAACATTGTTTGGAGTTGGGTGGACTTAACCAACTAGGACTAATCAAACTCTAATCTTTACTTGGAATTTGTTATTGATTAAAGGTTCTAACACTGGGAATGATATAGTAAAAATTGATGAAATGAACACTTAATGTTAATACCCATGTTTTGGCCTATAGAAATTTAGATGGGAGAATCCTTAAGAATGTACATGTTGAACTTGATTGTGTACTACTTGTCAACATTATGATGAACTTGATGAGGTTGTGGAAAAGAATATGATCCTTGAACATGTTTAGTAGTACTTTGTAATTAGAATACGTAGAACACCTTATGCCACGCAATAATGAATGAGAATTTGATGTTGCCATATGAAGAACAAAAAAATATGCTTGTTAGGAGAATGAAATAGGCTTTGACCACTTTAAGAAAGGATAGTAAAGAAAGACCCTCATGAAGATAGTAATGAGTGATGGTTCCTCTTTAACAATGTTTAATGAATGTGTGATATTGTCATAGAATATAAACATTACATATTTCATTTGCTTCATAAACTTTGGAAATGAATTTGGTTGTGGTCTATATCCAAAACTAGGTTGAAGTATAGTCTTTAGGAGGAGAACTTGGTATTGACCATATGCATGAATTTAGGGAAAAGAAATGTTAGAATGGCTTAGTTTTCTGTTGATGTTAAATGTTAAAACGACTTAGTTTTCGTTGATGATTTTCAGTGTCAGAATGATTTAGTTTTTGTTGATGATTTTCAGTGCTAGGATGACTTAGTTTTTGTTGATGATTTTCAATGTTAAAATGGCTTAGTTTTGTTGACAATTTCAGTGTCATAATGATATAATTTCTGTAGATGACCTTTATTAAAATTAGGGTCGAATGTTTTATTACAATATTATCACTGTATAATTGTACAAACACATGAGATGTTTGAATAAATATATATGTGTTCTGGTATATGTGTGGAAATGGTCTTTGACATTACTTAAATAAAAATATACTGAGTATTGATGTTTTAGAAAGCACGACCGGGATCAGATCTTCAACCGGGTGAGGACACACTACGAGAGGTGTAAGTAGGTGGTTTCCACCTTTAACTAATTATTATTAAATCCTCAAAGTATTTATACATAATGTTGCTACCTAATTTCAATATATTAAAATTACTCATGAAACGCAATGAATAATGATGTGATTAGCTTGAGCTAATGGTATTTCTATTGGATAATCGGGGTTAAATGATGTGTTAAGCTTTAGCTAATAATATCCATATTGGATAATCAGGGTTCAATGATATGATTAGCTTCAGCTAATGGTATCCATTATTGGATAACCGAGATTCATTTATGAGATTAGCTTCGGCAAATGGTTCCCTATTGGATAACCGAGATTGATTGATGAGATTAACTTCAGCTAATGGTATCCATATTGGATAACCAAGAATGAATGATGAGATTAGCTTTGGCTAATTGTATCTATGTTGGATAGTTGAGAATAAGCATTGAAGATTACCCTTGGCTAATGATATCCATGTTAGATAGCCGAGAGTAAAGAATGAGGTTAACTCCAGTTAATGGAGTCCATACTAGGATTACCGGTAATGAGTGTCGTGAATCATCTCATTTGAAAGCATTTACTAATATGATAAAATAAATAGTATGATATATTATTCACAATCAAAATTAATGTTTAAAGAACTATATACAAAATTGATCATAGTTAGGAATGAATAGATATGCAAAGAAGAATTCTATATGTATATGGATTCCTAGACCATAATACATATCATCAGTTATTTGTTGAATATTGCTCAAATAAAATAATGCAGCATAAGGTTATATGAAGATGTGGAGTAAAATATTAAAGATAGACTCAGTAAGAAGATATTAATAGCTGAATTTATTGGCAATCAGATAGGTTTGCCAGAATTATTGGCATCTGCAAGGAGATGATCGGATTATACTTAGTGTTCATAGTATCGATGACAAAAGATGAGATAGGAATGATACTTAGTGGCCGCAGTGTTGGTGACTAAGGATAAAAAAAAGAATGATACTTAATTACCGTAGTATTAGTGATTAAGGACAAGATAAAAAATTGATAGTTGACGATTAATTTCCAATATCTATGAATATAGCAACTTTTGATGTTTAGTTGCCCAAAAGAATAATGACCAAGAAAGCAAAGTATGATTTGGTTAATTATAAGATGATGATGATGTAGGTTCTCGTTTCTCTCTACTTCTATTTAAGTTGATAAGTCCTTTAAATTAAATCATGGGCAACAAAAGTTAATTCCTAATTGTCCCTAATAAAAAGGGAATTCATATGGTTGTCTTTGTTTTTAATGGAGACCATTGTGTTGTTATTTTCAATGAGTATAAACCATGGTGTTGTTATTTCCAAATAATGGAAACCATTGAAACTATTCTCGATTGTATAATTAAAACCATTATGTAAGTCCATTAACTGATTCTTAAAAATATATATGACAATGGGGGTTGATTGGCAACTTAAGACATAATATCGTTTGATGTACTACTAAGTCAAAGCAAATGTAAATGGGGTGATAATATAATAAATGGTTGTGATACCTAGAAAATAGAAAATATGGTAATGTTACAAACAAATTATGTTAAGCGGTGATGGTGATAAGTAAACATAAGATTAATACGTGTGGTTACTTCAAGGATTGTACCCAAAGAAATTAGTAACTAAGGAAATTAAATATTAATTTAATATTTATTTATTGGGGAATCAAAATTAAGAAAATGAGTTGCTACATGGTGATGTATAGCTGGCAACCTTAGATTTGAATGCATTACGTAATTCATCATAAAAGCAATGTTGAAAGTGACGAATATAAGCTTAGACGCCATAGCAACTAGTGTGTTATTCAATATGTATATGATGTAATCGATGCTAAAAGAATTCTGGATAAACATATTGTTCTCCTTCCTTGTCATAACCTAATTTGTGACCCTTTTATTTTATTATTATTATTACTATTATTTTATTTACTGAAAAATAATAAAAAAAGAAGAAAAATGATGATGAAAAACAAATAAAAAATAAAGAATAAATTAAAATTTGGGTTAATGGCAACATGATTGGAAGTTTTGGAGTTTAGTTAAACTTTGAAATTAATTTAATTAATCAAATCAAGG
>Ga0325414_1005626_pt1 | contig 13263 bp, 6 predicted proteins | sample PopdelMetagenome_8_FD_206183 | JGI IMG/M metagenome (GOLD analysis project Ga0325414, IMG submission 206183) | Populus deltoides microbial communities from Bellville, Georgia, United States - Leaf-PdKOR-R3 | ecosystem: Host-associated > Plants > Phyllosphere > Phylloplane/Leaf | place: USA...
TACTACTACTACTACTACTACTACTACTACTACTACTACTACTACTACTACTATTGTTATTGTTATTGTTATTGTTATTGTTATTGTTATTGTTATTGTTGCCTATAATTTATACAATTAAACTCCCTGTGGTTCGAACCCCGGTCTTGCCGGGTTATTTATTACTTCGACACTCCTGCACTTGGGAGAAGACATCAATCTTTTGGTCGTGTCAGGGGCATTGACAGCAACTGATACTGCACAATTTGATGATCCTACCCTGTACAGAAGCATTGTTGACGGCCTTCATTATCTCTCATTCACTCGGCCTGATATTGCTTTCGTCCTTCATCGTGTTAGCAAATTCATGCATCGACCGAAATAGTCCCACTGGATATGTGTAAAGAAAATCCTGCGCTATCTCAAACACTCCATCTCCTATTGTTTACTATTGTCTTCCAGCAGCTCCTTCACATTTCAAGCGTTCTCTGATGTAGATTGGGTAGGGGACACAGATGATCGTCGATCTGGTGGTGCCTACTATGTGTTTCTTGGCTCAAATTTAATTTCTTGGCGTAGCAAACAACAGGCTACAGTTGCTCGTAGCAGTACCGAGGCTGAATACAAGGCTCTCGCAGACACTACAGCTGAACTCCAATGGTTACAATTTTTAGCTGCAGAACTTGGTTTACACCTATCTCAAAGTCCCACTCTTTGGTGTGATAACATTGGTGCCACATATCTATCCTCCAATCTAGTGTTTCATGCACGCACAAAACACATCGAGATTGATTTTCACTTCGTCAGAGATCTCGTTTCTAAAAAAAATTGACTGCCAATCTTTTGTCTAATCGTGATCAGCTAGCCGATCTCCTTACAAAACCACTCTCTGCTGCATGGTTCAATCTTCTGTGCTCCAATCTCAATGTTCGTAACCTCCCGTTCAAATTGAGGGGGCGTGTTGAAGATATTATCAAATCTACTGAAGATAATACTGATACTGAAGATAAACATGATCAGGGATTACTATCATGATCAGGGATCACTGATACTAAAGATAATCGTAATCTCTGATCATATCTGCACAAGAAATTATTACTGATACTGAAGATAATCATGATCAGTGATTATTGATATTGAAGATAATATCAAATCTACTGAAGATGATACTAATACTGAAGATAATCATGATTAGGGATTATTATCATAATCAGGGATCTCTGATACTGAAGAGATCATGATCAGGGATCACTGATACTAAAGATAATCGTGATCTCTTATCATATCTGCACAAGAGATTACTGATACTGAAGATTATTATAATCATATCTGCAACAGATATTCTAGGAATTAAGTGTATATTTTATCATTCATTGCATTCTTAATGACAAGATTTTTGAATCCAAGATTGTAATACATATAAGACCATGATGTAACAATATTGTTTAATAAAGAAAATATATTTTATGTAATTCTTCTTTCACACGTCTTTCTCTCTTTATTCTTTTATCTTACAGTTTCCATGCCCATTTCTTTAGGAGCACACGTATTTCCTACGACATTTCTTCTGTCTTCTTACGTTAGATATTCTATATTTACATCGATATTTGTCTCTTGTAGGTTAGGACTGTTTCAAGGAAGCAGGTGTGAGAGATGTTGCTGATGATGATGCAAGTCCAAACCTATTAATAACTAATTTAATCTCCAGCAAACAATGAAAAGCCAAGTAAATCACTGATTGGGACTACGAGAAAAGCACACAGAGAGAGAGGAAAAAAAAAGCTCCAGCAAACACTCTTCATCCTTATTTGAACAAAAACCCCTATGAAAGCTGGAAAAAAAATCAGACAAACATAGAATTTAATAATGATGGAGCAAAAGATTCATCATGTTGCTTCGTTAATTCTTTTAACGAAGGGTCAAAAAAAACTCCTTATTTATACGTTCTTCTGATTTGCAGTGAAACAAGAAACAAAACACATCAATCAAAGCTCAAAATAGCATTTTTCTCAAAAACACAAAATGGGTTTTCAAGAAATTATTTTTTATCTCTTTCGGGTCGGCGTTAATTCAATAAATAAATGGGCAAAAAAAAAAAGCATGCAATGCATCCTAACAAACAAAAAGAAGAAACAAAAGCATGAAAAGGAAGTCCTCGTAATTACTGAGGGAGAGTGATAAGGGCTGTCGACAACGACTGAAAAAAGCAGAGGGAATGCTGTGTTGATTTGCGCGGGGCTATAAAAGTATGGCAGAGAAGGGATCATGAAGGGGCTGCTGGTTCGGTGTGGTAGGTATGGATGGTACCGAAAAGCTCAGTTCTATTCAAAGCGAGAGCTTAAGATTCAAATCGTATCAATAAAAAAGGAATTTAATTTGTATTAGTATTATAACTCAATTTTGAATTCTCAACAATTATTTCATAAAAAATACTTTTTTTTATTCAAAAAATTATATATTTAAAATTCAAAAATATTTTTGAGATACGATGAGGTAACCCTTTAAACCGTAATATGTCAAAAAGCTAGAAGAATAATCAAATTAAGATATTTTAATAAGATGGGATGAAGAAAGACTTAATAGAAATAAAATTGAGGTTGAAATCCAAACTTAATCAAAATTAGAAGAATTAATTAATTTTAAGGACTTAATTAAACTTCCAATAGGTTTAATTGACTTATTTAAGGACTTAATTGAAGAAAAATTAATTTTGAAAGTCAATTGGGCAAAAATTAGAAGAATTAATTAAGTTTAAAGACTTAATTAAATTTCTAATAGGTTTTGTGGATTCAATCAATGACCCAATTGAAGAAAAATTAAGTTTGGAGGTTTAATTCGGATCAATTCGTAAAGATTGAAAAATTAGGGATACAATTAAAATTTTAAAATGCTAAATTGATGCAATCAATGACTCAATTGAAAGGAATTTAAAGATTGAAGGTTAATCGAAAGTCAAATTGAAGAATATCAAAATCAAGGATCAAAGTACAAAAGGCACATGAGTTTGAGGATTGAAATTAATAGATAATAAATTAGAAGATAAAAATATAAATATATTCCAATTATAAATGTTTTCTATTCTTCAAAAGCTATCAAGACATTATACACAAGTTTTAGTCAAATAACATTCAAAATCACTAAAACTGATGAGAATATCTACACTTAAATAAAAAAAATATTTTTTTTAATTCCCTCCTCTATTTCTACAATCCTTTTATGTTTATTTTCTCATTGAGTAAGTATTGGTAGTTGCTTTATGAGGATTATAAATTTTCTTCTATTTTTCTATTAAAATCAAGAGTGAAGTCAATTTCAACAATGCACTTCTTGGTCCGAGTACACGAAATCGAGAAAGAGTTTACATATAAAGAGTGAAAGAAAACATAAAATCAAATAAAAGGAAATAATTTATTAATTAATAGTGTCTAATTATATAAATGATAGTAATTAGCTACATGCAAAACAAAGAAGAAGAGAAAAATAGAAAAGATATTGAAATTCTAAAGAAAAGGAATAGAAAAGCCTAATTTATAGAAAAGGAATTGCAACTAATAATAATTAGCTAGGTACAAATAACAAAAAATACAAATGGAAAAGATATTAAAAATATTAAGAAAATAAATTAAAAAAGTTATTATAATTTCAAATGGAAAAGGTATTAAGTTTTTATGAAAGGAATGAAAAAAAAAAAAAACAAAGGTATTAGAATTTGGGCTGATTACTCAAAAAGAATGTAACAACTTATAATTAGCTTTATACAAAAAAAAATAAAAAATAAAAATTATTAAAAAACTAAAAACAAAGATAATTATAAAAAAAAAAGGAAATACAACTAATAATAATTATCCATGTCCAAAAAGTGAAGTTATAATTTCAATTTATAAAAAAAAATATTTAGAAATTAATAAAAAGGCTATTAGAATTCCACTAGTAGAATTAAAAACAGAAATGTTATTAAGATTCTTAATAAAAAGAAACAAAAAAAAAAACGTATTGAAATTCAGGCTAATTATAGAAAAGGAAATTGTAAGACTATCATTTAACATTAGCATTACTCATGTAAAAATAGATATGAAAAATAGGTTTTAAATTCGTAATAAAAAAGAATAAAAACCCAATAATATTATAAAAGGAAAAAAAAACGGAAAAGGTATTAGATTTTTTTAAGAGAAGGAATAAAAAATATTAGAATTATGACTAATTATAAAAAATAAAACACAACCACTAATAATTACTTAAATAAAAAAGGAAAATAATAAGTGTAAAAAGTATATATTAAATTTCTTTAGAAAAACAATTCATAGTAAAAATTACTAAGATTTCTATATATTTTAGATATTAAGTTGATTAAAAATGAAGGGTATTTTAATTGATTCGAATGTTTCAACTCATAATTCATACTTTTATATGTAGCATTGAATAAATTAAATCTAAATCTTTAAAGCTACAAAGGAAGCATAATATTTACTTCAAGATTTAACGGTATCAAATTATAAAGAAAAGAAATAAAGTGCAATATTTCTTACTTCATGTGCTAAGCAACCGTTTTGCACGCTTTGATGGATTGCAAATTAACAGGTAAGCCGTCCAGACAATTCTTTGCTTCAAGTGTTAATTTGTTGGATTTAAAATTAATAAATATAAAATTAAATGAATCAATTGATTGATTGTTAAAATTAATTATGAAGAAGAAGATTTGAATAATTTTTTTAATCCAAATCAGGTTATTTAAATTAAATAAAAAAAATCATGATAATAAATATTTAAGTCATAATTATTGATATTCTATAAATTATATATATACCTGAGTTTCATTAACTACTTTTAATTTTGATATGGACAGTCAGAAAAGATAAGCATACTATAAATAACCAAATCTTAATTTAGAAGCGATCTAAGGGGAAAATAATAATAAATTACGGAATAGTAATTTATTATACCATGAGTAAGAAATCAAGATTCCAACAAAAAAAAAAAAAAGCAGAATATTTCTCAAGAATATATATATTTATATTAACATTATATAAATGAGAGAGCACGTCTCGTGTAGGTGCGCACTAGTAAGGAAGGCCTGCTTGTTCTTTCAAAAAAATACACCAACGTTACATCAACCTGTCGCTTTTAACTCCTTGAACATCTAAGAAATAAAGAGGTTATGGCTAGCACCAGTCACTTATTCAATGTCTACAACATTAACATTTCGAGCTTTCTCCTTCTTGTTTCTCTCGTCATAGTCTCCTTTTCACTCACCATCTGCTTTGCTTCGGAGTCTGAAGTTGGTATGTTCTTTATCTCTCTCTAATTACTAGTTGACAGATTTAATTAGCTGTTGTGTTCTTCTTTTTCACTGTTTACACTGCATTCTGTTGTTTAATATTCTACTAACTAGCTAGCAGTGATTGATATATCGCAGAAATCCCAGATGATATATCACATTGTTGTGTTTTGAAGGATTAATTTATTGGTATCCTTCTGTTTGAAGAACAGGGAGGAGAGAAAAATCAATCTTGAGATTCAAATTTGTTTTTGAAGGTTTTTTCTTTAATTAAGGAAATATCACACTGTCCTCTTTAATTTTCAGTGGCAAGGTGGTGCTACCAGTTGACAAGGTTAACTGGCTCTTACTTTTAATGAAGAAGATTTTGTGCTCTTGACCTCTGCATTTTATTTTTAAAAATTCTCGTGCATGTGGTTTAGAACCAGGAGATTATTTAAAATGTTGGACACATAGGTCTAAGGGTCAGTGCGGTATTTTGTTTCAATTATTGAAACCGTATTTTATTTAATTATAGTTTTAAAATTATTTGATCAATTAATATATATATATCATAATTTTGCATGTATCTTATTTAAGATTTTTAAAAAAAATTGGTTAAAAAAAAATTTAATCTATAAGTTTTTTTAAACTTATTTTTTAAATTATAACTGCGAAAACTAAGATGATGACAAGCTTGATGAAGAATTATTTTGATTTTTTTAGACACTATTGTGGCATGTTTGAAAAGTTATTTAACCTATTTTCGTTTTATTATTTGCTTCGAAAGATGTACCAAGTAACAAGTTAAATCAATTCGTGATTTCCTTTTCTGAAAGTGATTTATTTTTCATTTTCTTATGTTCTTTCACTCAACTTTTAGTCCTATGTAGAGCCAAATCTGTGCTTTATGTCTCCAAAAAAAAAAAAAGGAATTTAGAACATCCCTTTGGCTTTAATTTTTTGGAGGCTTGTCTTCAAGACTTGTTGGTCCTTAGTGGAGTGATCCACTTCATATCATGAATAATTATCTTCATAAATACGATTTCTTAAACAGTCCAGTCAATTTAATTCTTCTCTTTCATCAACAGAGAAAGAAAGTGAATTTGCATATGTAGAAGGAACTGGAAAAGGGCCAAAGAATTGGGGAAAGATTAACCCGCATTGGGAAACTTGTGGTAAAGGACATATGCAGTCTCCTATCGATCTCCTTGACGGGAGGGCAGTGCAAGTTTTTCCCAACTTAGGAAAGCTGCGTAGGGATTACCAAGCAGCTCCTGCAGCCGTGAAGAATAGGGGGCATGACATTACAGTAAGCTACTTCTTTTCCCTTCAATAATTCATGGATTTACTTAAGAAGCAACTCATTCTAAAAACAAGATTCATTTTAATCCACCTCTGCCATTGTAGCATGCATAAGATCGTTGACCCTATAAAGAATGGACCCTATAAACATTTTGATCATAATTTCGTCGTTGAATTGTTGGTAGTTGACCAGTATTCTGGCTACAAAAGTATGCATCAGAAACGCTTGTTATCTGTTACTTGTCGACAATGACTTTGGAAGAAAAAAGGTGTGACAGATTTATTAATTACTCCGTTTGAATTTCTTACTAGGTGATTTGGAAAGGAGATGCAGGAAAAATCACGATTAATAATACTAGATACCAGCTGAAGCAAGGCCATTGGCATTCACCCTCAGAGCACACATTCAATGGTTCAAGGTTTATTTGTTTGCCTTCTTTATTATTGAGATTTTGAAGGTTTATTTGATCTCACGTTAATGATCCGAACTCTTCCACCTACTCCACTACACACTCTACAATTTTCTCCCATAAAGATCTACTGTCTATCCAAATCTTTCTTCTCATTTTTTAACAGGTATGACCTGGAGCTTCACCTAGTTCACTATAGCTCTCAGGGAGGGGTAGCTGTTTCCGCAATTGTTTACAAATATGGTCGGCCTGATCGCTTCCTTTCAAGGGTATTGTGATGTCTTTCAGTTGCTTGCAAATATGGTCGACCTAGAACTTCTCGTAAAGTTCGATTCTAATCTTTAAATCTGAAGCTCTTTTTTTGAGCGCTACTATTTCCCCCTTTTGGCAGTTGTTCCACCATATAACTCATGTTGACCCCGAAGAAGAGATAGATGCGGGGATTGTCAACCCAGGAGATATCAAATTTGGGAGCAGAAAGTATTACAGATATATCGGTTCCCTTACAAGTCCTCCTTGCACCGAAGGTGTTATTTGGACAATAGTCAAGAAGGTGCTTTTACCAAAACATTCACATTCCATTTCATCTTCAATATACCTTCTTCACCGGCATGATGTATATGATTATTCTGGTGCATTCTTCTATAAACAGGTCAGGACAGTCTCAAGGGAGCAAGTCAAAGCATTAAGGGATGCTGTTCATGATGTAAGTACTTTTAGTTCAGTTTAAGGATGCATTTCCAGTTAATGTCTCTAATTTTTTATTTGGAAATGTGCAAGTGAATCCTCTGAGAGCATTTTCAGAGAAAACAACAATGGTGCTTTAGGCACTCTCGTGCTCGTCTGTGTACAAGACCAAAGCAGTTTTACTGATTTAACATCTGTTGGGTTCTTTTGTTTAAGGGATATGAGGCAAATGCAAGACCAACTCAGTCATCGGATGGAAGAGCAGTTTTTGAGTACACTCCAAGAGTGATTGAGGCCTCTGCCTAGCTAGTAATACAAACTGAAGAGTAAAGAACTCAAGAGAGATCTTCATCACGCAGACTTCTGTATATCATTTATTCAGCCTGGTTTATTGCCATTATACTAAGATTCCATGCCGAATATCTCTATATGATACCACAAAAACCGAGATTAGGAAAAAGGGAAGGAGTGTTCCTTTGCCACTAGTGTGTTCTCATTAGCCGTTGAGCTTTCTCTAAACCTCCATCCTTGTTGAGTACATATCTATCTATGATAAATTCAATAAAATTATAACGTATTATATAGCTTCTTTTAAGTAATTAATTTATTTGTGTCCAAGCTAGACAGGGTTATATAGATGAGTTGCAACTACATATTTCATTTTGCAAGCCAGCAATTTTGAAACAAAGCGTTTGCTTGTTTCAGCATGTGTAATTCATATATAAAAAAAATGTTATGTGCTCTATCAGGCTAGCTGTGATGAAGAAACTCAAGCTGGGAGAATCAGTAGAGGCACCCGCCGGTAAATGCTTAAAATTATTGTGTATTGATGATTGAGACATGGCAAAGAAAATGCCTTCAACTGCTGGCTGCGCTAAGGGAGAACAACTTAATTACATGTTGAGTAGACAGCAGTTAGGGCACAAAAATAGAGCAAATGAATCCTCAGAACTGTTAAAGTAAGAGAGACAGCAACTTTTCGGAGCTCAAAGTGTCTAGACTTGGACCTTATGAAATTAGAGTTTTTGATACATTCTGAAAAGTCAGTAATTTATAAAAATTGTTCTAAAAATAATCACCTGACCTATATAGAAGGGGGAAAAAATGATTTTTTTAACTTAATTTAAGGATTTTCCTAACCCCAGTTGCTGCTAGAAAGCTGACCTCATAGAGAAGGAACCTCCTCATCAAATTTCAACTCCATCCAAAGTTTGTTTAAATACAAAACTATATAAAACCAGATACTCAAACTTATTTTAACAAATATTGCTATGTGAAGAGGAAAAACTCCATTAATCTTAGTTAAAAGCTCGCCTTGACAGTAAGACAGCATCTGCATTAATTCCACGAAAAAGAACGAAGAAAACACCAAATTAGAGATGCTCAGCAGAAGTCAAACACAGACATTCTCAAACTAAACCAACAAAAAAGAAATCATTTATCAAAGAGAAAACAAAGGGAGATTGAACACAAGACCAAGAAAAACATGCTAGATTAATATTGTCGTATTCGATGGCCTTGTTCTTAATTCCCTCCAGTTTTATCAAACTTAGATACCAGCATATCCAAAACAACGGTTGAGACAGCAAATATTGAACTTGTAAGTGCCTCTCTCAGCTCATTAGAATCAATTTTTCTACTCGTGTCCTTATCAAATCTTTCAAACATATATATAAACTCCTGTTTGGCTTCTTTATATATATATATATATATATATATATATATATATTGTGATTTTATATTTGGATAAAAAAATAAAAAATAAAATATTGAACCAGTTGAGTTCATGAGTTAGTTGTAAGTTTGATAGATTAATTTGCAGTATTCGAGTTATTTTTTTTTTAATGATTTTTTGTTTTTTAATTTAAAATACAAAATACAATTTAATTTATCCTTTCTTATTGATGATTTATTTTTATACTCAACTCAAAACAAAAAAAAATACAATTTTATTATTTGTTATCAATGATCTACTTTTCCTATCTTGGTCTCACACATCTATCATGGTTTTTTTTTCTTTTAAGAAAATATTTCATCCAAAAGAATTCTCATACACTTTATTGTTGTGTAATTAAATAAAAAATCACTTTTGAGATAAAAAATTTATTGAATCTGATGACGTACATAACTTGCGTGGTTTGGTTAGTTGATTCAAGTTTACTTGCTTTTTTTTAATTGAGTGCTATTTTTATATCAATTTGGTCCTTTAACATTGAGTTAATTAAAGATTGAGTTTTCTAGTTATTATTTTCAAGATTATCTTCGCAAGTTTCGTAAGTCAACTCTAGTTGACTTTGATGATATATACAATGTGTTTCCATTTCAATATTAAATAAAAATATTATTCAATATAGTCGGGTCAGGCAAGGAGTCGGGTCGAAAATTTTTGAAGTTCTCCTGTTGGATCAGGTTTAATAACAATGTCAAATAGGTTTTTTTATTCCATCTTCCAATTTTTTTTCTTTTATTGAATTCTATTTGGCTTTTTTTTTTCATCGATTTTATTTTTCAATATTTGGTTGATTTTGAATTAGTATTCATAATTTATTTTGGTTTATTTTCTAGAGGTTATTACAATCTTAAATAAACATCCCGATATTTGGTTAGTCAATTTCACAAGTATTTATTTTTTGTTATCATATCATTAAAAAAAATAGTTTTAGAAAAATTATTAAACCTAATGGAGTCCATAATTCGAGTCACATGTTTAGTTTGTTAAGACACCAAGTCTATGTCACTCTAATTTGTTCATGTTTCTCTATATTAAACAAAAATATTATCTTAATCTTTTTAAAATTAAACCATGTTTTTTACTGGTTGTCAATGCTTTCTTTCAACCTATTAAATTAACTAAATCATATTAAAGTAATTCTCATATGATTTAATTTAAAACTCGGATTAGACAAAAAAATTAAGTCAGAAACGTTAGGCTTAATAACAATACTAAATTATTCCTTGCAACCTATAATTTCTTTTTAGATTCAATAAAATTTTAATGCAGAGTGTCATCTAAATTAACATAATCCCAAAATAAAATCCCATAGAAATAACCACGTGATGTAATTGCATGAAAAAGATTAGTTGGTGATAAATTTTGAAGTCATGGGAATTAAAAGTGCTCTTATTAAAATCCCTTTCTACTGAAATTACAAATTATACTTATTTTCTCAATATTATGGAATCCATTCGTCTCAGGTTAAGAATTTTTGTTAAGTTGTGTTGATAAGACGCATGAACATATCAAAGAAGCCTTCGATATTCTCGCCGGAAACACCCTCAATTTTCCGTTACCTTCTCGGAACTGCAACGACGCTCAACAAATTCATGAATGATAAAGAGGGTGGGATAGTGAAAATTGTTGGTAATTAGCAGCTTGCCATCATAGGAGTGAAAATAAAATAACAAGACATCACAGCTCAAAGATTAAAAAGAAGAGGGTACATTAGAGAGATTGATCTGCAAACCAGTATCCACTAGACCCTTGAAACAGTCTAGTTTTAACGGCTAAAAACAGATACACAAACTTATTTTTACCAAGTGAAGGGGAAAAGAATCTGCATAAGACCCAGAAAGTACATCACTTTCCAAATTCACTGGCCCTTCGACGACGGCCGTTTTAGCTTTCAAATCCCATCCTATGCAATGAGGAAAGGAAGGACAGTAAGCATGAAATTTTCATAAGTGAAACTTGCTGAACCAGAATATGCAGTATCCCTCTCTTTGAATTTATCAGTAAGTCCCTGAAAAACAGATGATCAAACATGATTCAATAACTCATTTCATTATATAGAGAACTACATGTATTATTTAGCTAGAGCTTAACAAAAGCCAAGATAGAGTAAGGAATATTCTTGATACAGTTAAGAACTCCATTAATCTTTAGTTAAAAGCTCACCTTGACAGTCAGACAGCATCTGCATTCCACGAAAAGGAACAAAGAAAACACCAAATTAGAGATGCTCAACAGAAGTAAAAAAGAAAGCTAATATTCTCAAACCAAACCAACAAAAAAGAAATCATTTATCAAAGAGAAACAAAAGGAGATTGAACACGAGACCAAGGAAAACATACTCGATGAAATTGTCGTATTCGATGGCCTTGTTCTTCCCTGCAGTTTTATCAAACTTGGACACTAGCAAATCCAAAACAACTGGTGAGACTGCAAATCCTAAACTCATAAGTGCCTCTCTCAGCTCATTAGAATCGATTTTGCCGCTCCTGTCCCTATCAAATCTCTCAAAGTTTGCCTGTAAAGCAAAAACAACCAAAACCCACAAAAACAATAAACATTTCTAATCCAGAAAATTAAAATAGATCAAAAAACTCTCCAGTTCAAAGTCTCCAAGAGCTCACTCTCCAGTTCTGCAAACTGTAGAACAGTGGAGCGAATTCCTTTGGCCCTGCATTAACATTTCAAAAAATAATAATAATCAATGTGGGTCCTTCACAAATCCACAAAGCTTTCAAGATTACGAATGTACCCTTGCAAATTGCACTACAACATCAAGATATTCAAGGGCATGTCTAGGACTTTCAAAAAATAAAACCCGCGTAAGATACGTGGGAAAATCAAAACTTATCCCCTTGGGTAATCAACTGAAAACAGCAAAAGGGCTGTCAAATGTCAGAAATGACGAAAGTGACCCCTCTGATCAAGATCTGACTGCACAATCACCATGTAATTATACCGGCAGTTTCGTCCATTCAATGCAAACAAAAAAAACTAGCGTACATTATATATAAAAAAAAATAGTACCTTTCTACTGACATGCGCATATAATAGCAAAAATATCATATGCTGAAACTAGCAAAAACTTGTAGCATTTCACTAACATGAGCATGAATGAAAGATCATTTAAGCAAGCTCTCACCGATCTTCCTGGTGTTGGTGTTCGTGAAGAGATACATGAGAAGGTGAACAGTCCTCAAGCTGAAGCTCTGATTATAGCTCGATAAGGCTCTCTGCAGCTCTTTGTCATCAACGAGCCCGCTACCGTCCTGATCGGCGACTTGAAAGCAGGCGACGATGCTGGGGTCAGTCCCTGGAGGGAAGGTGGAGGGCATCAGAGAGGCGAAGGGGCTGCTGACGTAAGGTGCAGAAGGATAGCCACCAGGTGCAGAGGCTTGGGGTTTGTCCTTCGGTGGCTTGGTGCCGGGAGCGGGAGCGGGAGCACCGAAGGGGTGGCCGTATGGAGCGGCAGGTTGTGCGGCTCCATATGCAGCAGCGGGTTGTGGTGCGGTGCCGTATGGAGCTGAAGGTTGCGGTGGTGCGCCATAAGGGGAGGGGTATGGTGCAGCGGAGCCGTAGGGTTGGGGTTGTTGCGGTTGGCCGTAACCGTAGCCGGCTTGTGGATGAGGGTAGCCTGACATTTCGAGGGAGAAACGGAGAAATTATTTATTTATTTATTTATTTATTATTTTGGGTGAGGGGTCAGAGACAGAGGGAAAGGAGTTTAGTGGAGTGGGGGAGGATCTCGGGCCTTTGGGGTTTATATAGAATTGGAAATGTAAATTATTTATAATATTTTTCGTTTTTGTTTTTTAAATTTAGTAATAATTCAATCGTGCTTTGTATTTTACTTTTTAAAAGATATAAAAATTCATTATATTTACTTATATTTCTATCCC
>Ga0325414_1005627_pt1 | contig 13262 bp, 5 predicted proteins | sample PopdelMetagenome_8_FD_206183 | JGI IMG/M metagenome (GOLD analysis project Ga0325414, IMG submission 206183) | Populus deltoides microbial communities from Bellville, Georgia, United States - Leaf-PdKOR-R3 | ecosystem: Host-associated > Plants > Phyllosphere > Phylloplane/Leaf | place: USA...
GACACAGCTACAAGTACGTCCTTTATATTTCTCCAATAATTTTTTCCTTTTTAATTGAAATTGTCAACTTCAATACATTATGATTTCTAAAACTGAAGTAATTGATACGTGGAGATAATTCCATTAGCCATCCACTAAATTTAAAAACGAGTTGTCTAACTGTATCTTTCCCTGTCTCTTGATTATTGTAAGAAATCCTACCTAGATTTTTCAATCTTTATGTTTTCCCAGTTTGAGAAAAATTGAGGAACTTCCCTCAATTAATCGAAGTATTTGAAGAGGAAGATAAACCTTCATCTGCTAATATTGAGTTGTTTGTTTCAGTCCTGCAACTTCTGATTTCATATTCCCATGCTCTGTTGCCATGTCTGCTTAAATCCTTTTGTTGATAAGTTTTTGGCTGAAGTATTGGGGACAATTCGTTCATTTATTTACCAAAATTATATACTTCCAAAGTGTACAAAATTTATTAGGAATGATATGTAACAAATTGGTATCCTTGCTTTCTTTTGATGTAGGGGTTGACAAATTTGGAAACATTATGCTTGGAATCCCTGCCTAACATGAGGTGTATATGGAAGGGTCTCGTGCTGAGCAAATTGACTACTTTGGAGGTGGTTAAGTGTAAGAGACTGACATATGTATTCACATGCAGCATGATTGTCAGTCTAGTTCAACTGAAAGTCCTAAAGATATTGTCATGTGAGGAATTGGAGCAAATCATTGCTAGGGATAATGATGATGAAAAGGATCAGATATTGCCAGGAGATCATCTTCAATCTTTATGCTTCCCTAATTTGTGTGAAGTTGAGATTAGAGAATGCAACAAGTTGGAGAGTCTCTTCCCAGTAGCCATGGCTTCAGGTTTCCCAAAGCTGCAAACACTGAGAGTAAGTGAAGCCTCTCAATTATTGGTAGTATTTGGGCAGGATGATCATGCTTCACTTATCAACATTGAGAAGGAGATGGTGCTTCCTAATCTAATTGTGCTGTGGCTAGAACAATTATCAAGTATTGTCTATTTTAGTTTCGGATGCTGTGATTTCTTATTCCCTCATTTGGAGACGTTGATGGTCCATCAATGCCCGAAGCTGACCACAAAATTTGCTATTACACCAGATGGTGCAATAAGTGCTCGATCAGAGGTGCTGCTGATTTGACTTGATTTCTTGTCTCTCTTCTTGTGTGTTTGTTTCATGTTTCCCTTCAATAATAAGACTTACAAGTTAAAATGAGTATGACATGCTTTAATTGGTTTACAGACATCTCAAGTAGCTGAAGATTCAAGCAGTAATAGAGAGTGGACCAGAGATAACGGGTGGAAAGAAGATGGACAGAAGATGGTGTCGGGTGATCAACTCGACAATAGGTGATTTCAAGGAAACTCAAATCTTTGAGCTGTGAATATATTTGGGCATTCAAATCTCAAGATGACTTGTTGAATGGTTATTTTTCGAGCAGATACATTGCTGGCTATTGCTAGAGATTTCAAATATTCTATCCTCTAAATGTTCCTCTGATTTCTAATTGTTTGCTGCTTAACAAACCCTTTCATAAGCTTCCCTCACTAATTTTTCTTTTCCTTAATTTTGTGTTGGATTTGAAGCTGTTTTCAGTCGCAAAGGGCAGCCCCAGCCCCAGCTTCTTTCTATGCATATAGCTTGTGGTGTTGGAAATCAAGAGCGTGTTTAACATGATATTTAAATTATAATATTTTACTTTGAATTATAACTTAAAAGTTGTTTTTTATAAATAATTTATGAAAATAAAAATTAATTAAAATAACCATGAGTTATAAGCATTATTTGTAAAAAAATAATTCAAAATAACTCTTTTTAATAACAAAAAAAAATAGTATATAATCCACAAATTAAAGTTAAGATTTTATTGTTTTTTATTAAACCAAAGTTTTGAATCCAATTTATAACAAAATAAATAAATAAATAAATCGAAAGCTATTTTAACTAACATACTTAAAAAAAAATTAAAATTAAAATCAAAAGTAAAAAATATATTAAATCAATTTACAAAAATCGTATTTAATATAATCTAAATTTAACTATTACTTAAAATCTCGTTGTTGTCATCTTAATTGTGTATGCCTCATATTATATTTTAAATTAAAACATTTGTTATTCTTACCATAACAAATTTTATTGTGCAGCAAGACTCAAGTTATTATGCATCAAACTATTCTCCTATAACACAATCCTTTTTGAGGTGTAGAAAAGTTTAATATGATCCTTGAAATTTTTGTTTTCCAGATTTATTTAATCTTGTAGTTTTAAATTGTTACGATTCAATCTTAAAACTTTTTTTTAATCTTGTTTTCAGTTATTGAATGTTAAGGAGGGGAGGAGAATGTGGTCAAAAAAGAGGATTTGGTTTGTCAATAAAAAGACTAATTTTAATAAATTTATCTTGAATAATGGAGTTCGATAAAAATTATTTTGGTGTTTAATCATTCTAAAAAGTATATTAAACCCATAAATTTTTTATTCGGTTTGATTTTCACTATTTAGGTTAATTAGAAGATGTTTTTGGATTGAAAATTGAGTTTTCAAGATTACTAATAATTTTGGCGTTTAATCATCTTGTGTTTGCAGGATAAAACTTAAGTTTTGCAATCCAAAAACTATGACTTCATTTTATAGTTATCGAAAATGACTGAAAAATATTTCAACAAACAAAAACACGTTGAATACATAGATATAATTATTATAACCCACACTCTAGGAAGTTACGAGATTTTGTTTTTAAAAAAATCAATGTTTTTTGTGAATTTAAAAGGCTATGAATTATATACATATTTAAAATTCGAGATAGATATTAAGGGTTTTAAAGGTGATTACTGATATAATTTTGTATGCATACCAATCCAATTCGGAATAAAAGAAAAGGCAAATTTTGCCCGCGTTCGAGCAAGGCAGAATTCCAGAATCCATGTTGAGACAACGTCTACTAAATCTTTTGAGTTACTTGAGTCGTCTTGTCTGGGATAAATTACTACATACAAAGGCCTCGTTATTGTAAATTAATTTACACAATCATTTTAACTCATGCCATCTTCATTCATGTCAGGGAAATAAATGTTGTGTTGAATGTAATGAAAAATTGCTCCTTTATTAAAGAGTAATTATATACATAATAGGGGATATCAAAGTGAGCTATAGGTATACAATCCACAAACTATTAAAAAATAAATTAAAATAACCATAAGTTACAAGCATTATTTGTAAAAAAGATTCAAAATAACTATTTTTTATTAAGGAATTTAGTATACAATCCACAAACTAAAGTTAAGATTTTTTTTTTATTAAATCAAAGTTTTGAATCCAATTTATAACAAAAAAAATAAATAAATCAAAAGTTATTTTAACTAACATACTTGAAAAAATAATTTAAAATCAAAAGTAAAAAATATATTAAATCAATTTACAAAAGTCGTATCTCTCTCTTTTCATGGAGTTATGAGGTTCGGTTAAATGGATCGAGAAAGGGGTTGTTTCTGGTTTTGAGATTGAGAGATGGGGTCTTGGAAAGTGGCATGGCTGGTGGTTGTGTAGGTTATCATTGTGTGGATGGTTGCCAAAATTCAGTTGCCAGAGGAAATTAAATAATATTATGAAGCTTAATCATTAAACAACTTAATGTTGAAAGATATAAATGAAAAAAATAAATTAACCTGAGTTAACCCGCAACCATGGAAATCATGAAATCTTTGAACCGAGTTCAATTAAGATGTTCAATTCCCAAGCAATTTAATTTTAAAGAATAAAATCATGAAAAGAAAATATTAATTTATAAAACTTGCCAAAAAAAAGATAACAATAAAAAGAATGGGGATCAAATTTGATGAGAAAACATTCGATGGAGAATGAAATTGTAAAAAACAATGATCAGGATAACCAATAGGAAGGAAATGAAAAAAAAAGTATGAAAACCAATTTTTAATAAATCAAATGTTAAAGGATGAAATTGAAATAATTCAATTTTAAAAAAGATAAAGAAAAAAAAGTCAATTTGTGTTAACTTTTGAAACCGGTGACCCTGGTCCTGAACCCAAGATTAACCCTATAGATAGGAAAAAAATAGTTAACCCAGATTAATCCGCAAACCCCTTGATCATTGGCACAAGATTGGGATAACCCAATAGAAAAAAGAGAAAAAAAAGGTAGGAAGCCAATTTCAAATAAATTAAATATTGAATAATGAAATTGAAATAAATCAATTTAAAAAAGTATAAAAAAATAAAAGTCAGCCCATGTCAAACTTTGAAACTAGTGATTTTGGACATGAACCCGAGACTAATCCCATAAAAGGCAACTCATAAAAAATAATAAAGCAAATCTCTAAGAAAAAATGATCAAAATATAAAAAAATAGCTTTCAAAAAGGAAAAAGAAATAAGTTAACTCTAACAAGCCTCCTAAACCTAGTCTATTCTCTAAAACTCACAACCTATGAAATTCTTGAATCAGGTTCAATTAAGAAGCGTAATTTCCAATCAATTTAATTTTGAAGGATAAAATCATAAAAACAATCAATTTAAAAAACTTACTAAAGAAAAAAATATCAATAAAAAAATGAAAATTAAATTTGAAAGAATAAAAAAACCATGAATTATTTAAAAAGAATTATATAAAAAAATTAGGATAAAAAAGATAATAATAAAAAAATAAAGTTACAGGATTTAAAAATAAATTCAACGTTTTTTTTGTGAATTTACAACGGCTATGAATTATATATTTAAAAGCCGAGATAGAGATTAAGGGTTTTCAAGGTGAATATTGGTAAGACCGATATAATTCTGTATGCATACCAATCCGATTTGGAATAAAAGAAAAGGCAAATTTTGCCCGCGTTCAAGCAAAGCAGAATTCCAGAATCTATGTTAAAACAACGTTTACTAAATTTTTTGAAAAGAGCATGGTTGTGGTTATTTTTTAAAATATTTTTTATTTGAAAATATATTAAAATAATATTTTTTATTTTTAAAAAATTATTTTTGACATCAGTATATCAAAATGATTTAAAAACACCAAAAAAAATATTAATTTAAAGCAAATAAAAAAATAAAAAAATTTCAATTTTTTTTAAAAATATTTTTAAAACATAAAAATAAATAGTCATCTTATCGTTGGATAAAATTACTCATGTCTTCTTCATAAAGGTCAGAGAAATAAATATTGTGCTGAATGTAATGAAAAATTGCTTCTTTATTGAAGAGTTAGATACATCGGAGGGGGTATCATATTGAGCTATATGTAAAAAGTGCCTCAATAAATTCATTCATGATCTTAAATAACATTTAATTGATTTAAAAATGAAAAACTACCCCTAATTAATCTAAATTGATTATCAGGCCCTAAATTTTTTTTTTCAGCAAGATAAAAATACAAAAAACCCAAGTAGAACTCTTATCGTTAAATAAAATCCATTTATACTAAGAACAACGAGTTTCGTCATTAAAAAGTAGTCACTCGTTAATTTTTTCTCTCATTCATAGTTTTTCAATGAATTTTTCATCTTTTTTTCAAAATCAAAGACTAAATTATAAGTAAAATAAAGTTTTATATCAAAAAGTTTCAATTCAAAACTAAAAGCCCCAAAAATAAAATTTGTCAAAATCTCAATGCATAGAGGTGCAGACACAATTTGTACCATGGCTGAGCATAAAGTTATTGTCAGTGTTGTTGCCGAGATAAAATTGCAGAGTTCATTTTTTATAGATTTAGGGATTCGACTTCTACTCCTCTTTTTTATGATGTGATAATCTTGGGACTATATATCTCATAATGAATATGGTTTTTCCTGCTTGGATGAAATCGACTTCTACTTTGTCTGATATGGTAACCCGCAAAGAGCTCCAAGTTCAGTTTATAGCCTCTGATGATCAAATCCAATATGCTCACCAAACCTCTTTTGTTTACACGTTTTGCATTCCTTCATTCTAATAGAGAGATTCTAATAAAAATATTATTTTTTAAAATGTTTTTTTTTGAAAATATATTACAATAATATATTTTTTTTATTCTTAAAAATTTATTTTTAATTTTAGCATATGATCAAAAAAATACAAATAAAAAAATCAATTTTTGATTTTTGATTTTCTATAGAGAGGTTCTAGTAGAGATATATATTGTTTTTTTAAAAAACTTTTGTTTGGAAATATATTAAAATAATATATTTTTTATATTTTTTAAATTTATTTTTAACTTTAGCATATTAAAATGATAAAAAAATACACATAGAAAAAATCAATTTATAACCAAAAAAAAAAAAACTTTCAAAACTATGCAAAAGTCCACTTAAAATGCAGGGCAAACACCCCCTAAATTAAATGTGGTGCATTTTCCATAGTCAACTTGTATTGAGGTCCATTGAGCCCACATGACCGGCTACCTTAGTTTTCTCATTTATTAAGTTGTGTACAAGTTAACATACATTATTCCAATTACATGTCATTATATATATAGCAATAATGTTTTAACAAATATTAACAATTGTTTTTCATAATATTATATTTTTATTATTTTTTAAAAAGATATTATCAATTACATGTCATCAACATATTAAAATGATTTTAAAAAATTAATTTGAAGAAAAAAATCAATTTTTTTTAGTTATGTAACAAACATACTAGCTTATTTTTATTTTTTAAATGATTTTATTTTATCTAAGAAACTTAACTGCCTCATTGTTGTATGCGTTATTAATACCAAAATTTAAACATAGAAATCATATTTTTTGTTAGAATTAATATATAACTGTATAAGAACATAAATTTTGTGTTCAAATACTTAATTTAAGTAAAATTTCTTTAAAATTTTATTAATGTAATTTTTATTTTTATTTTTTACACAAAACTAATCATTAGGAGTTGTAATAACCTTTTTTCACAAAAATATAATTATTACTACTTTTATTCAACTTATCTCTAATTACGAAAAACTAAAACAGTAATATGTAAGTTTTAAAAAATATTTAATCCTATTTTTTTATTTTTTTCTATTTATAATCATATAAGTTGTTTATATGAGAGTGAAGAGTTTAAAATATAATATTGTTCTCTGATCAGATGGCCGCAGATGGGCTGCAAAACGACTTCTTACGAAGATTAGAATTTGTACATCATATGTTTCATATTAACAATTGTTCGCATTCCTTCAAAGATGAGAGCAGCTTCTAGTACAAGTACAGGGAGGAACAAATAATAAAAACACAAATGATCCATGTATATATGATTTGAATCCAAGGATCAATGCACCACTTGTTTATTAAATGAGTTGAAACTCTATTTGAAACTAGACAACAAATAACCTCGACCCTTACTTGCTAACTATAATAGCATGTTTACTCTCTAGTCTCTAACTAGTTTCGTTGCTCGCGATCCGCTGCAAGCATGAACTTGAGAACATTTTTTAAAAATAGTAAACGTAAATCCATAACATATAAAGTTGATCTGATTGAAAATTGATAGGACTAATGCGAATCATGTGACGATGATGGTAAAACTCCATCTATATATATAAAAAGATAGGTCATGAAGAACTCATTGACAATATCAGTAAACTTGGGTCAACGACCTTACCCTGAAATCGCTTAGCGGATTGCTTGCCCAGGTTGAGGTTCAAATTAAAGCGATTAATACTTGCTACGATTGACCTAATTGATTTGGCAGATCCAAAGGCAACACTAACTATCAGAAAAGGGTAAATGTCAAATGTGCGACCCTAATCATGGAAAAAAGACCACAACACGTTCACTCGGTTGGGTAACTATCCATTTCCTTTCCCTTCCCTTATTCTATCTGTTAGGATACTGGCATGCAAACCCGACAAGAAAAAAGGCAAGGGACAAGATAAAATGAGAAATGACACAAGAATTTACGTGGTTCACCCAATTTGGCTACGTCCACGGGCAAGTATAGAAGGATTTTACTAAGTAATGTGAAAATTACAACCTCTCTCTACTAATAGGAGAACAACTGAAATCTTTCTATTACTAGGAGAAAACACCTCACTTACTCTCTCACAAATACCTCACAATTTTGTGGGATCACTTTCCCTCTCTTACTCTCCTCTTCTTCTCTCTTGTGGTGTGTATTAAGGCTTGGATGCATTGCCTATTTATAGGCAAGCACCCATGCCTTTGTCTTACAAAAGACAAGTGGCACTAATTGGTGCTACAAGTGGCACCAATTAGTGCTGCAAGTAGCACTAATTGACATCAATTAGTGCTGCAAGTGGCACCAAATTGGTGCTTGCCTAGCTGGCTTCACATTTTCCCACTTGAAGACTTTGATGATTTAATCATGTCTTCATATTTGATCATTTGTGATTCTTCTATCCTTTGTATACTTGCCATCTTCATGCTGCTTACGTTTTAGCTAGGTCATAAGGGGATCTGCACAATACGTACTTGTCAGTGTTGACTGGTTTGGTCAAAGCATATGCTGGGGTTTTCTTTGTGTAAACCTTTTGAAAATCCACACTTCCACCTTCCACCACTTCGCAAACAAAGTGATATTAAACATCTATGTGTTTTGTTCTTGAAGGAAACACTAGATTCCTTGCAATATACAAAGCACTCTGACTATCACAATACAAAAGAATCTTCTCTTGTTTGTGCTCGAGCTCCTCCATAAGTTTCTTCATCCAAATTGCTTCTTTACAAGCTTGTGTAGCTGCCATATACTCAGCTTTTATTGTGGATAACGCTACAATAGTCTGAAGTTTAGAGACCCAGCTTACAACTCCTCCTGCAATTATGAACACATAGCCTGTAGTAGATTTTCTTTTCTCAACATCACCAGCAAAATCTGAATCAACATAACCTCTGACAGTAAATTCTGATCCTCCATAACATAATGCGACATCTGAGGTACCCTTGATGTATCTCAAGATCCTCTTAATAGTATTCCAATGCTCTCTACCACGATTTGCCATGTATCGACTAACTACTCTCACTGCTTGTGCAATGTCTGGTCTTGTACATATCATGACAAACATTAAACTCTCACTGCTGATGCATATGGTACTTGAGACATCTCCATCCTCTCTGCTTCATTGCTAGGAGACATACTTGAGGATAATTTGAAGTTAAATAAGGGGCTAACTTGAAAGAAGAGGCCTTTCCTCAGGTGGGATGAGATTTGGGGTGTAATTGAAGAGTTGGTGTCAAATTAGGGATTAAATTGAACATGTGGAATGAGATTTAGAACTTAATTGAAGAGTTATTATTGAATAAAGAACTAAAGTGAGCTAAAAGGGAAAGAAATGTTGATGCATGCAAAGCACATGCCAGCATGGGAGAAAGGCTATTGAATTCGAGCGATGCATATTTGGTCTCCTACTCCCTTTAAAGGTTATCGATTCCATTCTGTGCCACCTGAAATAGATAGTATATCTTGTATCATTTTAAAAAACAGAAAAAAGTGAGACAAATGTCATCTCACTTAAAATCTTAGCTCATTCTAAATTTCTTACCTAAATTCTAGATGAGTTGTGTCATAACCCAATTTTTGACATTTTTATTTTAATTATTTTATTTACTAAAAAAATGATGAAAAACAAGTAAAAATAAAATAAATGAAGAATGAATTAAAATTTGGGTTAAGGGCAACATGATTGGAAGTTTAAAGATTTAATTAAATTCTTGACTAGTTTAATTAATCAAATTAAGGGTTTAATTGGAGAATTGATAAGATTTGAGACTTAATTAAGCTTGGAATTAATTTAATTAATCAAATTAAGGATTTAATTGGAGAATTGATAAGATTTGAGACTTAATTAAGCTTGGAATTAATTTAATTAATCCAATCAGGGGCTTAATTGAAGAATTGATAAGTTTTAGACTTAATTGGACTTAGATTTAATTAAATTGATGAAATCAGGGACTTAATTGAAGAAATATCAAAGTTTGGAGTTTAATTGGGGTCCAAATTGCAAAACTTAAAATCCAAGGACTAGCTTGAAAATGGCGCCAAAATTCAGGGGTCTAATTACAATTTAACTAGGGGCTTAGTTGCAAAACTTTCAAACATTCAAGGGCCAAAATGCAAATGGCCATTTCACATCTCAAAACGGCGCCGTTTCAAGGGACACTGTTCATCTTCTTCAAACAAGAAACGGACACTGCACGATCCTCATTCCCTCATTACTCCTGCAAACGGTCGGTCACCTCATTATGTGGAGGTGACCGCATGGCATTCTCTGGCTCTATAAAAGCTAGAGAAAGGCCATGCACGCAAAAAAAAAAAAGAAAAACGGTGAGCGACCGAAAAGGGGAAAAACTAAGAGAAAAGGAGACCCAGAACAGAGGCAGGACCGAGGGACTGAAGGCGGAAAAAAAAATCCAGGAGACAGAGAGGGGGGGAAGACAAAAGAAACCACAGAACCGGAGAAGAAAGAAACCAAGGAAAAACTGGGGAAAAGAAGCTGAAACCCAAACGGAAAAAAAACCGGGGGGGAGAGGAGAAAATAAACTGACTTTCGTTCCTCTGTTTCTTCTCAAGGAAACAGAGGAGATTAAAGAAAAAAAAGCAACGAATAGAGGGAGGGAGATTATACAGAGGAGAGAGCAAACTTTGGCCAGCCACTGCACCTTCATCATCGTCTTCTTCCAGGCCAGTGTTAGCCGCGACTCTGGTTGCAACCCCTTCCCCCCGAACAGACAGACGCAAGGGCAACCAAAGGAAACAGAGAGAGGGGGAGACTGGGAACGAAAAAAACTGAGGGGACAGAAAAGCAGAGGAAAGCCACCGACGAGACCAAAACCATTGTTGCTATTGTCTTCGGTATTTCCAGAGCCAGGTAAGTAAGCTTCTCTTTCCCTGCTTTTCATTTTAATTCACTTCCTACTGTACATTCTAATTTTAATTCCTTTATCTGCTCATGCACGCGTGATTTAGTTCACGCGTGCTTCATGTTGCCCAGCCGGGTCACTGGCTTGGGCCAGTGACCGGGCCGGGCTAGCTGGGTCTAGCCCAGCCCATGTGGGCTGAGCTGGACCCAGCCCAAAAAAATAAAAAAACAAAAAAAACAGGAAAGTAAAAAAGGTAGAAAAAAAATAAAAAATATGTATGCATGAATAAAAATAATGTAAATTTATTGGTTTATTTACTGACGCCAGAGTCAGGAATAAAAATACCGGTTTAAATTTATATTATTTTTATTCGGTGTATTTTATTTTATTTAGCTAGAAAAATAAAAAAATATGTGCATGTGTAAAAATCAATTTATTTTTATTTATTTATTCACTGGCGCTAGAGTAGGGAATAAAAAATATTGATCTAATTTTTCATAGCTATGAATTTTTACCAACGCCAGAGTTGGAATTATTCGAGCTCGAATATTCACTGGCGCCAGAGTCAGGAATATTATAAACAAATCATCATAGCATAGGCGAATAAATGTTTAGCAATTTAAGACAAAACCAGCGATGCAGTCTGCCTCAGGCAGACCGTTTAAGGGGTGATAATATCTTCCTTTTTACGTAACCAATCCCGAGCCATAAAATCTCTGTTGACCAGTTAGGGTTCCTAGTGACCATAATACTAGGTGGCGACTCCTCAAACAAGACCGTTTTCCCCTAAAAGAACAAGATGCCAGAAATCTGTTCTTTTTCCATAATCAAGAGAATTATTTGTGGGCAGCCGCGATGTCGGGTGCGACAAGTTGTTTCGAGTTTTTTCCATATATTCTGTTCCATATTTTTTTTAATGAACTTATAATTGGTGTCGTTTTGAGTTAGGGATAAAAATCCATAATTCTCAAAACAGGTAGCCATGCACAGATCTTCATCTCTCTTTAATTTTCTGTTACCCATTTTCTGTATTCCCATCTTCCTTTCAATGAATCCAATTCATAACTAATTTGGGTGGCTTTTGTGTCACACTACTAGAATTAACAGTTTTATCGATGAAATTTTATGTCGGTATTTACACTAAAAACCCATTGATAAAACATTTACCAAAAGTTTTACGAACATAAACCATTTGTCAGTAATCTATTCATCGTTAAAAAAAAACCCGATGGTTTTATAGATAGAAATAATTTTGTAATTTTGTTCCAACCCTCTGTAAAATACCGATGGAAATAATTTTGTAATTTTATTCCAACCCTCTGTAAAATACCGATGGAAATAATTTGGTCATTGATGTAATAGTGTTGTGGTGGTATATGAAGTAAATTGTTCCTCTCGCCTTTGGAATATACTAAAATACCGATGGAAATAATTTGGTCATTGATGTAATAGTGTTGTGGTGGTATATGAAGTAAATTGTTCCTCTCGCCTTTGGAATATACCGACAGATTGTGTCTGTTGATATATCCGTTTGTAATAATAAAAAAAAATTAAAATCTTTTGAATAAGAAAACAAAATAATTAAAAAAATAAAATTGTATAAAATCAAAATATGTAAAAATAAGCTTGAATAATATAAAATCCAAATATTCATTACAAATTTATGTGTTCAAATAAAAATTAAACTATAACAATGGCGGCGCTGGAGGAGAAGGAGGAGGAGGCTGGTCGTTCCCGGGACCATACGACCAAAAAGGAGGGGCACACGTACCACCCATTTGTGATCTCATGTCCATGACCATTTGGCGGAGTTGTTCATAATCCGCCGAGAGTTGCTCATATTTTTGATAAGATGAGTCGTATATTGTTGCAAGGCCATGAACTTGTTAGACTGGGTGCTCGATACCGATTGGGAGTTCCAACGGTCGAGACACTACGAACCGCCCATAAGTTCTCGACCGTAGTATTGGAGATTTCGTCCACTAGATGATTTTGCCTCCATCAACAAATCTAAATCAAAATTCGGGTGGGTCAAAGGATTGCCCCCATATCTCTCCCACAACTAGCTGTTATATGTCTCCTGGAAATAAAAAATAAAATCATCAAATTCAATTTAAGAAAATGGTTGAACGAACATACTGACACGACCAAAAGATTGATGTCTTCTCCCAAGTGCTAGAGTGTCGAAGTAATAAATAACCCGGCAAGACCGGGGTCGAACCACCAGGAGGTTAATTGTATAAATTATAGATAACAATAATACAACAACAACAATAACAACAATAATAATAGTAGTGAAGAAGAAGAGGAAGAAGTTGATGAGAACGTTGAGATGGAAGATTAACGTAAGGATTAAACAATGATAACAACAAATGTCAAGGTTAGAGGATCCACTAATGGTATTTCAAACAAGTATAGTATAAACTCTTTTTATTCAATTGGAAACCACACACA
>Ga0325414_1005628_pt1 | contig 13262 bp, 8 predicted proteins | sample PopdelMetagenome_8_FD_206183 | JGI IMG/M metagenome (GOLD analysis project Ga0325414, IMG submission 206183) | Populus deltoides microbial communities from Bellville, Georgia, United States - Leaf-PdKOR-R3 | ecosystem: Host-associated > Plants > Phyllosphere > Phylloplane/Leaf | place: USA...
CAATTTTAAATTTTAAATTCGTTTTTTAACTGAGATAAACACATGAAAATCTACATCAAACACTATTATGGTTGAAGCTTGAGAATTGGATGAAACGGTTGTGTTGTGTGTAGCAGAAATAGGAATTCAGAAGGTTATTCTAGAAGGTGATGCTGAGGCGGTCGTTGAAGCTGCAAATCGTAACCAAACACACCTTTAAAAGAGTTCCATCCTTCCATATGGTGGCAAGTGTCCCTGCAAATGTGTAGCAGGTGCTGTCAGAATGAGCACGGGTCTAGAAGAGACAAGGGCACAAAGGGCCATAAGTGGGAATCTTGATTCTGATCAATATCTTTAGATTCTTTACTGCAAGATTGGGTCCCAACAAATACATCGAAGACAATCTTGAATTCAATGTTTATGAAGTGAAGATCTATCCATCTTTGACAGAGGAAAAAAAAAAAAAAAACAGGCCACTTGCTAAAAGACTGGAGACAATCTTTGCTTCCTCTTAAGCTGAAAAAAAGAAATCACGTTTGAATGGCACGTGGTTAAGCTTGAAATGATGCAACCAGCCAGTATGAGTGTCTTGATTAACCTTTCCTCAAAATATCATTCATAGTGGTTAAAACAAATATGATGATAGAAAGGCACCGCAAAAATAAACAAAGTGGTCAAGTGAAGTCATAAGCCCGCTTGGCAGAATCCAGAGTATTTGAGAGAAGCATGGCGATTGTCATGGGTCCAACTCCTCCAGGCACGGGAGTAATGGCAGATGCCACCTTCGATGCTTCTTCATAGCAAACATCTCCCATGAGACGGTAACCATTCTCACAGCTGGGGTCCTGCCCACCAATATGTCCAAATCTGTAAAACCTCTATAAAAACAACTGCCTCCCCCCAATGAATTGCACATCAATTACTGGCCTTGTCCCATTTGGTTGTCAAAATTAATGAAAAAACTTATTAATGGTTGTTTCTTTAGAATGGTTTAACCACAAAATGTTGTTTGTCCATTGAAAATATACGCTAGCCTTTGACAAAATGCAAACAGAAAGAAGTTGGAATATTTACCTCCACTGGGAAAGTTCCTACATCAATAACAACAGCACCAGGCTTTAACCAATTGCCACGGACCAGATTGGGCACTCCAGTAGCAGTAACAACAATGTCCGCTTCCCTTGCAATCTGCTCTGGATTATTTGTGAACGCATGTACAATGGTGACAGTCGCGTGATGCCTCTACAAAACATTTTCAATGAACCTATTAATAAAACAGTGCAAGTAATTATTTATCCCAAAAAGAAACAGTGAAAGTGCTGATTAAGATGAGGATTTAATTATAGCAAACATGGGGTACCTGCAACAGCAAGGATATGGGCAGTCCAACTATGTTGCTTCTCCCAATAACCACGGCATTCTTCCCCATGATTTCGACACTTGACCTGATTAATAGCTCAATGCAACCCTTTGGAGTGCATGGGATGAACAACGGTTCCCTTCCTCTCATTGCAAGGTTCCCCATATTGAGTGGATGGAAGCCATCTACATCCTTTTCTAACTTGAGCACATTCAAAATCTTCCCCCCGTCCAAATGCTGGCCCATAGCACAAATGTTTTAAGTCATCCATAGAACACCAACTTCTCAAATAGGCTTGCATCAAATCCTGAACTATTTCAATGCTATATATGAGTAGCTAACATGACCAACTACCATAAAATGCTAATGTCTGGTATTAGATATCCCATAGTAAGAATAAATTCATTATGCTGTTGTGAGGAATTTTGTACACCTAATCAAATATCTTACAGCAAAATGCATTAAGGTGTAACATGGAGATCATCATCATCATCATTCCAAGGTACAAACTTCAAAGTAGTAGACCGCTTACTCTTCAAAACAAATTACTTTGACATGGGAAATATGAAAGGACAAAGCAACATGTATTGGCACCATAATCCGGCATTTCTAGATGATAATGAACCTCAAAATATTACTAAGATTTTCAGTCACAGGGAAGGGAAGCCAAATACAGGGATAATTGTGGGATCCATGTATTCGCACCAAAGTCAGGAATGAAAACATAAAACAGCCAAAGCATTAAAATGATGGTGAGTGGAAGTTACTTGGGGCAGAGGAAGCTGCACAAGAATACCATGAATAGATGGGTCCTCGTTAAAAGCGGACAAGGCATGAATAACATCATCTTGTTTACAATCTTGCGGGAACTGTGTGACAAGAGACTTGATTCCAGCATCCTCGCAAGCTTTAACCTTGTTGCGAACATATGTAAGAGAGTCCCTTCGGTCGCCCACAAGAATTACAGCCAAGCCAGGAACTTTTCCAACGGAATCCTTCATCCTCCTAACTTGTTCAGCAATTCTGAACCTTATTTCATCCGCAATCATCTTGCCATCAATTACAAGAGCAGAAGAAGGTTGGTCATTAGCTGTGCCTGTGTATTTAAAATAACAGAATTAATAGAGATTTAATTTCTTTCTAGCTAGTTATTGAAAAAGTTAGGGAAAATGACTAACAACAGTTCTTAATTGCTGGGGATGATGGAGGCCAAATGTCAGGGAGGTCAAGAGAGAGTAGAGATGAAGGAAACTTAAGAATTGGGCTGCTGCTTATTGATGATGATGATGTAAAGCAATTGTTATTTACTCTTTGGCCGATAATGTTAGCAATAACACTTGTCCTCCTCACTATCATCATCGTCGTCTTCTTCTTCTTCCACTCTCAGCTGAGATGAGCCTGCACCTAAACCCTAAACCTCATTTTCACTTTGATGACGACGATCAATCTTTTTGTTAGAAGAAAAGCTAGCTTGTGACTGACTGACTGACATGTCACCCACTACTGCTGCAGCCAGTGATTCCAACTGGGCTTTTCTTCTCCTGGGTCTAGGAAAATAGAGTTCTGGGCTCCTGGGCCATTTCCCACTCCAATACTACTGCTGCTTGAGGCCCATATTCCCAAACTCGAGTATATATGATCTCCAGTCCAGTACAGTTCACTGACGGCATGCATGCCAAGGAGGTTTTGTTTTTTTTTTTTTTGTTTGTGAGATGATAGTTCTCCTTTTCCTTTACAGAGATTTGAGCTCTCTCTTTCTTTTTCTATTTGTTTTTCTCTTTGTGCTTTAATTTTGTTTAGAGTTTGCAGGAAGAGAGGATTTACTTCCCAACCTGATTACCTGCAACCTTGAAAGATTAGCAATCTGGCATTATTTGTACTCCACTTAGCGTTCATGTGATTTGGTTTGATAATTCATCCCGTAAGCTGGAGTTGGACCAATTTCTAGTTATAAGAATCCTAAATAAAATAAAATGAAGAATCTAAATATACACTAAACCTAAAGTTTCCAAGCTATTTTCAAACAATTTATCAAAATCATTATCAGAAAATTGACAAATAACAACAAAAACATTAACAAAAAATATCCCGTCAATAATTTCTGACATAATTTTTATCAGTAATTACTAACAAGATTTTTGATGGAATAGAGAAACTAAAAACATAATAAATATTTTGTCAATGATTCTAACAGAAATTCACTTTAAAAAATAAATGAAATAAAACTCGATAGTTCCTCCTCTCATCTTCTTCTTCCTGACAAAAAAAAAAAAAAAACAATAGGCCCCTCCCCTATTTTCTCACAAGTGCGGCCACAATCCTTACAAATCTAGTCACCCCAACCCCCTATGTCATCCTAAAATCTATCAATAGTGTGAAGATTCTCTCTTTTGGTTCAATTTGTTGTGAAGCCTCGCTATATCAAGTAGGTAAATCAACCTTTCTCTTTTTTTAACTCATTTATATTTTAGGTTAATTTATTAAAATAAAACTTGTACTATTTGTAGTTTACTTGTATATATCAGTGTTTTACAGTTTTTTTATAGAGAATTTTGTTGTATTAATATATAATTTGTATGTTAGAGTTTGTTTGGAATTTGAGAGTAATTGATTTCATTTTTCATGTGATGAAATTAAATTTGATTTTATAACTTAAATGTGTTATAATTGAAGAAATAATGAGTTATTAAATAGATACCAATTTTATTTTGCCGATTTTATTGTAAAGTTGAAAATTTAAGGAAACTTGGGAAATTATTTTTTTTAATTGATAATAATTAAAAAATATTAATTTAGGTTGAATAAGTTTGAGTTGAACAAACAATGGATAATTAATTATGTACTAATTAAGTTTTGCTAATTTTTTTGTTTAGTTCACATTTTAACGCAAAATTGAGTTTATGTAGAAATGATAATTAGTTATTGGATTATGAATTTATTTTGAATAATTGTTTAAATTTTGAATTGATAGTTATATTATTAATAAATATTGTCATCAATATTCTATATACATTTCATAAGTAATTGATGATTATTTTTGGATGTGCTGAGATTCTTTTGAAAGGTTGTATAACTAAGATTATCTTAAAGGTGTTGAAGATTTTATTAATTTCTTACTTTCTAAGTAGAAGAATATTAGTGAGGGTGAAATTATATGACCATGTGTGAAGTGTAAGAATAAAAAGTTTCATCATAAAGATGTTGTGATGATGCATATACTTCAAAAATGATTCGTTGAGAAATACATATGTTGGTTCGCACATGAAGAACCATATATGCCTTACAAAATCATATTAGAAATGATGGTTGAAGTAACTTCTAGTTCTAGTAACATATATGGTTTATGAATGATAATAATAATCCTTATAGAAGGATGGTGATGGATGCAATGAAAGTAAAACATGATTATTCAAAAAAGGTTAACGTAACATCTCTTTAGATGAAGAACCAAATACAGATAAAGCTAGGTTTTTAAATTTTTTTAAATATTCTGATGAACCATTATGGAATGAGTATACAAATCACAGTAAATTGTTAGCCATTACACAAGTGTTTATGATCAAGTCAAGTTATAGGTCGAGTGATGCCGGTTATGATAGGATGTTGAAATGGAAGAAAAGAATGTTACCTGAAGGTAATAGGCTGAAAGATGACTTCTATACAGTAAAACCTATGATGAAACCTCTTGGCTTAAGATACCAAAAAAATAATGTGTCCAAACTTCATGTTGTACAATAGTGAATATGCAAATTTTATAAAGTGCAAAACTTTTCAGAATGTTTGGTATAAACCCAATAATGATAGAGAAAATACATTTATCGTATATAAAAAATTGAGATACTTCTCAATCACTTCTAGGTTACAAAGGTTATTTGTGTTCTAAAGACTACACATAACATGACATCATTCATATGATGAGATGGATGAGGTCATATTACATCATTTTGATGGTGAACCTTCGAAACAGTTTAATATGATGCATCCTCAATTTTTAATGGGATTAAAGATTATACATATTGGCTTATTTACAAATGGATTTAATTTATTTGGATTATTTGCCGCATTCTATTCTTGTTGGTCAGTCATTCTAACAATTTACGACTTGACTTCAGTAAAGTATGAAGACAAAATTTATGTCTTATCTATGGTCATGCCTATTCCTTACAATCCAGATAGGAATATAAATGTTTATCTTTGACCGTTGATTGATAAATTGAATCAATTATAGTCAGTTGGAGCTCTAATATATAATATCTCAAGAAAATAGAATTTTTAAATAAAGATAGCTTTGATATGGACTATAATTGAATTTTCTACGTATACGATGGTTTTAAGTTGGCTCACATATGAAAAATTAGCATGTCCATATTGTTTCGATAATAATAAGGCATCTACCTTAATCTATTGTGGTAAATCTTTCCAAGTCATTATTGATTTAAAAACAATATAAAAGAGTTCTTGAAATGTAAAGTTGAAACAAATATTGCATCGATAGTAAAGTCAAGCAAAAAAATGTAAGATATTGCATTTGGTTTTTATTGTAGACAACAAAAATTCCTTAGTTTACGCGTGACTCATAATTGGGTAAAACAAAGTATTTTTTTTATCTTTCTTGCTAAAGGACTGATGTTATCCTCTGTAATTTGGAATATATATATCCCAAATTATGACGGATAATGTTTGACAATATTTTTAACACTGGTTTTACTCCTTTATTATACACTCTTGTTATGCACCTTGTTTTTTTTTTTTTTTTAATTTAGAGCTTAGGATGAGTTCTTTTAGAGAGATTCTAAGTAATATTTCATTAGTTTACTAAACCTTGTTTTGAAGTGCACCTAAATAAAGTGTTGTTGTTGGAATCCTGGAAGGTCTTTGGAAGAAAATTAGTTTGCACCAAAAAATAAGGAATAAAGCCTTAAAAACAAATGATTGATTCTTGACAGCTATAACAAATCTCATATTGGTTATATGCTAAGTTCTTCAGTGAGTATCTTTTATTGGTTTTGTTTAAGCATATTTTTAATATATGATTTGGATGCATGTTAGGATTGGTTTTTATTTTTTTAATGCAAGTTTATTTATTTGCTTAGTAAGTATCGCATGTGGAAATCGGGTTGAGCTTACGTGTAAAAAAGATAAAACATTAAAAATTAGTGGCCACCTAGTTTTATAGTAACTAAAAACCCTAATTGGTTTTTAGAGGTTCTCGGTAAGGGGATGATTATGTAATAGAAAAGACAGACACCATCTTATGCATCTAACCTAAGATAATTATTGTTTGTTTTAAATGATAAATGTGTTATAATATAGCTTGCTTAAATTGATATGTAAGGTATTGCCATTATCCACAAAACAAAGTAAAAAATACAAGGCCCGATGATGGACCTTACCATCTTAGGTTATTTGGTAAACTATATTAATTGGCTCTATTATATGTTAACATCCATAGAGCAGGGTCTATATGAGACTATCACATTCTGGTCTTTTATCATATGATAGAATCATTTAATATACGGTTGAGATATTTATAATCATAGTCAACTGACTAAATAACATCTAAATGACAGGGTCTAATCTTATACCATTCCATCGTAGGTTATTTAGAAAATGATGGGCACATCTATATATAAGACTTATTATATTTTTAAAAATTCATGTTATCTATCAAATAGTGTCCGAAAAACAGGGCTCGCAATTGGACCATTCCATCCTAGGCTACTTAATAAATGATAGGAATATCAAATTGAATTTATGAAATTGTGAAATGGAGTGATTATGTAGTGACTGAATTTAATTAATATCCCAAATATCATGTATTAATCAATACTATTATTCACTTATCGACATCTAAAGAACGAGGATTAATATTGAACTATGCCATCCTAAGTCGATTAATAATTAATAGAAACAATTAATTAATCAACCAAATATTAATTGATCCTATTACCCAATAATCAACATCTAAAAAATAAGATCTATTATAAGATCATTTCATCTTGGTTCAATTAACAATTAATAGGAACAATCAATACAAGGACAATTTTATTATTATTTTATTTTTCTTTATTAATCATTATCTAAAAGATAAGGTCTAGGCTAGACCATATCATCTTGGGTTGATGAACAATTATTATTCTTGTAATGCCTTTTTATTTCTCATTTCTTTTACTAATTTATTAAAAAACTTAATGAACGATTATTAATCCAAGTTATCACACTTAAAAGATTAAATTGAGCCTTACAAGTCAAATTCAAATCTAATATACTCATCCAAATTAAATCACATAAACTCAATACTCACACATAACTCACCCATTTAACTCAATATAAACACAAACTAAATCAAAGTTTATCAAATTGTCATCCACAATTCAAATCCAAGATAAACATTTATCTTCTCAAATCATCTCAAACACCATAAAAAAAAACACAACAATTATCAACAATATAAGCACAAACCATACAAAAAAAGAATTCAAGATGGTGAGTGCTAAAAAACTCAACCTTCTATAGTAGGTAGAGTTAGTTGGAATTGCTAGAATTGAAGATTTCAGTGTTAGTGCACGGGGTGACGTGTGGCTGTATATGGTGGTGCGTGATAGAGACGCTCTAGTGACCTAATTGGCAAGTGACCTACTGGAATAAATATATCCCCTTCTCCTCTTCATGACTGTGCAGGTGGTGCACCTTCACTCTTTTTAAAATGAAAGGTATTGCCTTAAAAAGCCTCCAAATTTTTAGAAAGAGTTCTCCTTTCATAAAACAACTTTGCTTTTCCTTTTTTTTCTTTACCCTTATTATTTTTAAACTAAAATAGTCCTTATTATTTTTCAAATTACATTTTAATCACTATTTTTTTTATTTGATTGATTTTTCATTCTCTTCCTTTTGTTTTAATTTTTAATTTTTTAAAAAATAATTACCAGTACAAAAACAATAAGCAAAATTATCGAAAATTACGAAATGATTAGAAATTGGCCAAATCGCATTAAAAACATATTTTTCGAGAATCTTGTTATTATTTTTATTATTATTTTTTTTTTAAAACATATTGAAAACAGGAGGTAAAAAATAAGTAAGGATAGTAAGCATGCCAGTCTTTTGTTATGATTTTAAATTTACCAGGATATTTTACATTGCATGATTATAAACCAAACAAATATCATACTCACTTGTCTAATCATCTAACATATTTTGGACAACTTTACCATGATTATAAAGCAATTAATTTCTCTCTAAATATATAAAAATAGAAATTTATTTGTATTTTTTTTTGTATCAATATTTCATTCTCATGGAAAAAAAAAATCGTTTATAAACCATAAGCTTCCGCATTTTATTTGTACTTGGGGAACTGAAGTGTGTGAAGGATAAATCAAACACTACTTAGACTGGAGCCTTCCTCCTAAGATTTCACAAGATAATTCCTATAGGTCAAAAATGTGAATCCTAGATCTGCACTAGAATTGTAAGGCTCTCTGCGTAACTATGTTTGATATATATATATATATATATAAACCGATCGAGGGCTATTTCCAATATTGTATTTTTAAGATCTTCCTTAGCTAGGGCACAAAATTAAAGCATATACAGTACTTACTTTCAATTTATTACTCCGCACGTTTATATTTGTTAGTATTAATTTATCTTCATGTGAATATTCCAGGCTTCAAATTAAACCCTAATCCATCGATACCTGTTTTTCTGGTAACATTAATGGTAAACTACAATCAACTCATGAATATTAAGAATAAAACGATCGGAACATTACAAGAAGAAAATAACAAATCATGATTAAAATCGCTGATTTCTTTCTGTGAATTGATATATAAATCACTTCTCCGATTGCATCACATCATTTATTTTGACTTGTTATATTCTTTGAGTTTATTGGTAGGTTTTGATTTATAATATATAGTTCCTTAAGCTTCTTTGTTTTTTTTTTTTCTTTCTCTTTTTTTGTTGAGAGAAGCTGATTTATATATATATATATCAATATTGCACGAGAATATCCATTTATAATTGAATATACGAGAGACTCGCTGAATGAATGATTGGTGTTTTTTGGATGATTATAAGTGAATCATATATGTAATACTATATATCATGAAAGATTAGCTAGCTATGACTATGTATGAACAGATCCAAGAGGAAAGTGGTCATCATGATTTTGCTATACTCAGTTAAAGGCATGCGAATACAACCAAGAGGGATGGATTGTGTATTGTCTCATAATCAAATTGTTGTTCTATGATCAATATTATTGCATGGATTTGTGATTGATTTCCTGCACCTGGATCGAACACCGAGACATGGAGATCCAGCAAGAACATGGCGATACAAATTAAATCAATGGACGGATGCATGCATGGTGGCTGGGCTAGCTGGTTTATATATATTATTAATGTACTTAAAAAGGATCGGCATGCAAGAGAGAAATTTAACGTATGCTGTGAGCCGTATCCACTTTTCCCTGTTAATTTTATAGTTATGCCGTTGTTTTGTTGTAAAGCTCGAATGTTTGGTGGGAGTTCTTCCGTCCTTTTCCTATCAACACTGATTATCCTTTCCGTGTATGAATGTGCATTAATTTTTAACGTAATGCGAATAATTTATCTCCTCCTCGATTGATCATGTGGATGCATGATCTACGATCTTCCTGCCTGCCATCACGTCTCAAATCACCACAAGACATGGTCATTCCTGTCTAAACCATGTCCGCCGCTTGCCACCCTTCCCAAATACAATCCATGCCCACCTGCATGCAGCTACAATATCCCACAGTCCCTAGCTCCTCTTCTGCACTGAGATCCGGCTGCCAAGTACTGGGTAGAAAAAACCAAGAGGAAAAGAAGAAAAAAAGAAAAAGGAGGGGGTGTCAATAATTTGGTCATTATTCGATATTTATGCTTAAAAGTATACAAGTGTTTGGTTGCATCCCATCCATTATATCTCGTACCTTTCGCGAGTCCATTACCAGAACTAAACACAAGACACAATCCACGGATTTCGTCCTGGTGGACCCTTTGAATATCAATTATGAGTTCTTCTCTGTGAAAGCTGTATTTTTAAACAGTTCTTCGATTAATTTAAAGGCTTTTAGCTTGATGGTACGTTGACCCCATCGAATCTGACTAAATCTGGACATGATAACCACATCAATTCCCAGTTATCTAGCTGCATCTCAATTTCTTAATTAATTTAGAGTCAAGGGAATCAAAACAAACAAATGCTCCTGTTCTGTGGATTATTGCTTTGATAGATATGTGTAAATCAAGAGGAAGAAGAAGAGGAAAAAAAGAATTCAAATAGTGGTGGGGTTCGTGACATTCGAGCCCGAGGCAATTCTTGTGTTAGCTTTCTTTCTTTTTTTATTTATTTATTTTTAGTTGTCTCGTTTTATTTGGTTTTTTAATTTGAGACTTAAATTCAATTTTTCTATTTAGTAATATTTACACTTGGTTATAGAAATGATTTGTTAATTCATTCTCATAATAAAAAAAAAAATCGCCGTCTGTTAATTTGTGGCTCCTAGAAATTAAATGAATTTTTTTATAATAAAAAACAGTTCGTGAGTTAATTGTATATTTAGTATTATAGTGCAAAGTGCTTTTTTAAAATAATTTTTAATTAAAAAATATATTAAAATAATATTTTTATATTTTTATTTTTAATATTAACATATTAAAATTATTTAAAAATATATTTTACATAGAAATAATAATTTAAAAAGAGCATGCAAAAAAACAAACAATAAAGAACTTCAAATACGAATAAGGCCGGGGAACAAGTACAGGGCCATAAGCCCAAACAAGAATATAAAGAAACAAACTGCTGGTCAGAATAGGACAGCTTAGTCTTTAATATTATAATTATTTTTTAAAATATTTATTATTTTAAAATATATTAAAATTTATTTTTCACATAGCATATCAAACGTTTCAAAAATATATAAAAATTTAATTTTAAACTTAAAAAAAATTAAATGTTTCATAAACGCAGGGCCAGCCAAAAGTTGCCGAAAACCTTTACCTCATGAAAATCACATTATTAATACCTGAAAGTGATAATTTAACATTAATCCGAGGGATGGAGAGTACATCACTTGACTTGTTCACAAATAGTAATAACGCAGCTGCTGCTGCTGCTGCTGCTGCTTCTAAATTTGGGAGACACGCACTCGCTGTTTTTTTAAGAAATATTGAAGAAAAGGGGAGGAAGCATATCCTATGGAAAATATATGGAAACAGATCGAAGATAATGAGACAGAAGAAAAGGGACCACAACCTTTACCTTTGGCTGCCAGGCTCTGATCTGATGGACAGGCTTAAAATATATATATGATGCCAAGTAAAACCAAAATATATCAGAAGGTTTGAAATGAACATGAAAATGACTGATGCGGTGGAGATCTAAATAAGTATATCATATTTTGGGAGCCTCGAAGGGCGAGCCATCTCTCTCTCTCTCTCTCTCTCTGCCTCACGTGTTGTGGTTCGCAATTGTAGCCAGCCATTGGAGAGGGGAGAGGGGAGAGGAGAAGACTTCTGTGCCTTCCTCCTCCATCTCTGCTTTTGTCTCTCTCTCTCTCAGCTAAAAGGGAGCATCCCCTAAAAGACGTTCGACTTTTACAACCCTAGAAACTTGAAAAACCCCCAACCCACGTCCTATTCCTCCCATAGTCTACGGTGGTGGCGGTGGTGGCGGTATAATACTTGAAGTAAAGCACGTAGGATACCTTTTTCTCTACTAGCTGGCTAGGACTAGGAGTACAGTTATAATTAACTATTTCTCGTAAAATGTGTTCTTTGACAATTGATCTGTTCCCATATGACTCGCTGCTACGTACTGTCCATGTCGATGGCTACAAAAATCATCTGTTATTACTATTGCTTCTGCTGCCATAACCGATGAATGGTGCTGTTTTGTAGAGCCAAGCTAATTCAATTTTCCTTCCCTTTACCCGAGAAAATAAAATAAAAGCCAGCTCCTCTCTGGATGGATGGATGGATGGATGTATGTATGTATGTATGTATGTATACAAAGCGATCGATGATGATAGTATTAAATACTAATAATAATAATAAATAAATAAATAAAAAAGAAGAAGAAGTGAAAAGCTGATGAGTACAGATCGTCGTGATGCAGATGAAAGCAAAATGTCAAAAACTACGTTTCATTTCAGGGAACTGATATGTCCTCGACTCCAACGCTACCAGCTTTACCTACCCTATTCCTCTTAATTACATCACCTGCCCCGCCCCACCGCCCAACCCAAACATGCTTGCTTCATACCCTTTTCAATATTCCTTTTCATTTTAATACTGAGAGACGACGCGTCTTTTTTTTCCCTTCGCTTTTGCATTTTCATTTTTACGTGCAAAGAACTTCTCCTTGCAGTTTTTGCTACTGCTTCAACATGTATCTATCCTCCCTCCCTTCCCTGTAAAAAAGAAAAACGAGCCAGCTGGCAGCTGCCAGCTGCCATCATTAATATTGTACCAGTTGAACCGAGAGCACGTATATCCATTACTGTGAGAAACTCTCATTCAATGAGCAGTACGTCATGGCAGTTGATAGGTATTAATGCATGAATTTTTTTTATTTTTTAATATTAACTTATAAAAAAATTATAAACATTAAAAAAAATTTAAATAAAAAAAATCTCCTTTTTTTAGATGTTTTTCTACTCTTTGGTGGCTATTTTTAGTGGTTTTCAAGGGCTGTACGTTGTGAGGCTGTTTTTGGCAGCCATTTTGGTGGTTGTTATTAGTGTGTTTTGAAAATATATTTTTTTATTTATTTTTAGATAAATGTCATGAGTGGTTCTATTGTTGAGATGTGTCTATTATTACATTTTTCAAGGTTGTTGAAGGTGATAAAAATAAAAATACAACTGATAATTAATATAATAACTCTC